>Ga0180437_10002803_pt1 | contig 26951 bp, 26 predicted proteins | sample SS_ome_4_FD_132410 | JGI IMG/M metagenome (GOLD analysis project Ga0180437, IMG submission 132410) | Hypersaline lake sediment archaeal communities from the Salton Sea, California, USA - SS_3_D_1 metaG | ecosystem: Environmental > Aquatic > Non-marine Saline and Alkaline > Hypersaline >...
GGCACACCTTCTAACAAAATGTGTCCGTCACACAAAATTGCCATGGCAATAAAAGAAATAATATCTTGCTGACCGACAATGACTTTAGAAACTTCTACACCTAAACCCTGAAAGCGAATGCTTTCTTCTTTGATTTTCTCCACAATTGACTCTGAAACCTGTACTGTTGTTTTTGGCTTCTCGGAAATTTTCTCTTGATTCATTCTTTGTTCCTTCACGTTTGCTTGGCAAAGTACTTGAATTATTATTTTAGCAATACGAGGGAACAAAGGCAAAAATAGCTACTTTAACATAGAAATATTTTTACTTACCTTTTTTTCAGCGGCACAGGCGAAATTGTTTTTTCGCCAACTTTTGGTACAGGACGAGATTTAACTGGTTTTGTTTCAATTTTATGTTTTCTGTAACCATACTCATACACATTCCCACCAAAATCAACACCAACAACTCGCCCAGGAATTGCTACCAAATCTATAAACATAGAGTCTGGAGTTGATGCTTCAAGATCTACTTTTTTCTCTAGCTTTTTGCCATCCCAATGGAACAATTGAACTTTATTTGCAGAGCCAAGTAAATGAAACCAAATATCATTCTTTTTTGCGACAGAAATTTTATTAATAAAAAAAGTTGGATCTACTGGCACAGAAATTTTTTCCCATCTAAAATCAGTGTTGTTCCAGTAAAAAATCTTACTGTCTTTATTTGATTTGCCATCCGATGTTATTGTCCAATGAGTTCCACCAACAAGTCCTGTCGTATCAACACCTGCCGAAGCCTTTTCCCATAAGCCAGGCAAAGGCTTGCCATATGCTTCCCACTGTTTTTTCTCCGAATTCCATTTTCTTATATGTGTTGAAAAGCCACACTTAGTAGGTTTTGTTTTTGAACAGGTTTTTATAATTTCCGTATAAAACAAACTATTAGCATTTGTCGCTGCAATATCAGAAACTTTTTTATCACCAAACTCATAAATTTTTTCAAGATTTCCGTCTAGAAATTTGTACAAAGTTCGATTTTTCGGAGAAAGTATTAACAAGGTACCATCGGGAGAACCAATCACTTTACCTTCTGTAGCAAAGTCAAAAATATCCTCTGCTATAAGTTTCTTTTTTTCCCAATCTTTTTTTGCCTCATTCCACTTGACCAAATAAAAATCACTGTTTCCATTATTTTTTCTTTTTTCACCTGCAACCGCCCAAATACCATCTGTATTTACGGCAACCGCTTCTGGCTTTAAGTTTCCCCTATATGGCAGCTTTCGCAAAGTCGCTTGCACACAAACAACACCAAACAAACCTACCATCAATAAAATTGTGAATAAATTTTTCATACAGACCTTCCTTTTTTAAAAAAAACGTCACCACAAACCAATGTAGTCTTAGCAAAAAACAAAAAGCAAGAAAACTAAATTTTATCTTTATCATGAGAAAAAATTTAGAGTTTTTTAATATTTTCACGCTCAATCATAGACAAATTAACATTTGAAATGTTAATTTGTCGGAGTAGTTGTATTGACAAAAATAAGGAAAAACTTTTATGATAACACGAATTTTGACTCAAAAAATAAAAGAGATGTCCAAAAAATTTCCCGTACTCGCGATTCTTGGGCCTAGACAGTCTGGAAAAACTACTCTTTCTCAAGCTGTCTTCACAAAACACACCTATATATCCTTTGAAGATCTGGAAGCACGAGCTTTTGCCCAGGAAGACCCAAAAGGATTTTTGGAGGAATACAAAAATAAATATGGAATTATTTTAGACGAAATCCAACATGTGCCAGACATGCTTTCTTACATACAAGTTTATGTAGACAGAGAAAAACAGCCTGGTTACTTTATTTTAACTGGCTCACAAAATTTTTTGATCAATCAAGCTATAACGCAAACACTTGCCGGCAGAATTGCAATTTTCACACTTTTGCCTTTTTGCATAAATGAACTAAAAAAAGCAAAACTGCTTCCTGAAAAAATCAACAATTTAATTTTTAAAGGTTGCTATCCAAGAATTTATGACCAAAACATCGCACCTACCGATTGGTACCCAAACTACATCAGAACGTACATTGAGCGTGATGTTCGCCAAATAAAAAATGTTACAAACCTGACAACTTTTCAGCGATTTATAAAATTGTGTGCAGGCAGAATTGGCCAACTGCTTAATGTTTCTTCTCTTGGCAGTGATTGCGGCATCAGCACCGGTACTGCACGCGAATGGCTTTCCTTGCTTGAGACAAGTTATATCTTGTTTCTTTTGCAGCCACATCACAAAAACTTTAGCAAGCAACAAATGAAGGCTCCAAAGCTTTATTTTTACGATACCGGACTCGCATGCTCACTACTCGGCATAGAAACAGAACAGCAAGTTTTTTCCCATTATTTACGCGGAGGTCTATTTGAATCATTCATTCTTTCTGAACTACTAAAAAATCAATACAACAAAGGCAAGCGGCCAGGATTATTTTTCTGGCGAGACAAATACGGACACGAAGTTGATGGAATTTTAGAAAAAACAACAGAACTTATCCCGATTGAAATTAAAGCAGGACAAACAATTTCGCCAAACTTTTTTGATGGTATCGCTTACTGGAGTGAGCTAGCAAAACAAGACCCTGCAAAAGGATGCATCATATATGCTGGAGACAAAAATCAAAAAAGAAAAAATGGCAGAGTAATCGGATGGCAATCAACTGATAAAATTTTTGACTAAAACTTGTCTTTATCATGAGGAATTTCCGCTTGAATTGGGCCGTCAGGTAAGCCGCGGATAAATTGATAAATATACGGATCTTTTGATTCCCAAACTGTTTTAGCATCAACAACACAATGAATCTTTCCATCATACAAAAGCGCAACTTTATCAGCATATTGAAACATATTTACATCGTGGGTAATAATAACTGAAGTAAGTTTTAATTTTTGCTGCGTGTTAAACATTAATTCTTGAATAACACGGGCCGTGATAGGATCCAAACCTGTTGTTGGTTCATCGTATAAAATAATTTTTGGATTGGTAATTAACGTACGGGCAAGACCAACCCTTTTACGCATACCACCAGAAAGTTCCGATGGATATTTTTTTAAAGTATCCTCAGAAAGGCGCACCATGGAAAGTTTTTCTTTTACAATCGGAAGTACTTTTTTAGGTGAATGACCATTTTCCAAAAGCTTTATTCCAATATTCTCAAACACATTTAACGAATCAAGCAATGCGGCAAACTGGAACACATAACCAAAATCTTCAAATAGCTCATTTCGTTTTGGCTCAGAAAGTTGGGTGGTATCTTTTCCGTTAACATACACATGTCCTGATGTTGGTTCTATCAACCCTATTATTTGTTTAAGCAAAACAGATTTACCCTCACCAGACCGACCGATAATACAAGTAACCGTTCCCTCATCAATATCAAGATTGACCCCTTTGGTCACCCATTTGCCATCAAACTCTTTTTTGAGATCTTTCAATTGAATTATCGGCCTCTTGCTCACATCGTCTCCAGAAATTTGGTGAGAAAGTAGTTGGCAATTAAAATAATGATAGATGCTGTCACTACACTAGAAGTTGTCGACCGACCAACGCCACGCGCACCACCCGTTGTTCTATATCCCTTGTACGCGCCAACCCAAGATAAAATCAAACCAAAAGCACAAGACTTTATTAAACCTCCAGTGATATCTTTCATTTCTACATATGTTCTAATACTGCTTTTATAGTCTTCTGGACTTAATTGAAGCACATAAACACAAACAATATAGCCCCCTACAATGCCGCAAATCATAGTAAACAAAGCAAGAAAAGGTAAAATTAATGTGCTTGCTAAAATACGAGGAACCGCAAGATATTGATATGTATTGATACGTAATGTCTTGAGCGCATCAACCTGTTCTGTTATTCGCATGGTACCAATTTCTGCAGTAATAGCTGATCCTGCGCGTCCAGCTACCATCAAACCAGTTAAAACAGGACCAAGTTCACGAATCATACCAAGCGCAACAATAGAACCGATAAACTGTTCGCCTCCCACACGCTTGAACCCAAAATAAGTCTGTAAAGCAAGCGCCATACCTGTAGAAAGGCCGGTTAAAATAACAACGGATAGAGAGTCAACCCCTATTCGCTGAAACTGTGCAAACAATTTGCTGACTTTAAGTTTTGTGGTAAAAAGAGTACCAACCGTTTTGACAAGAAACAAAACAAACGATCCAAGAGAGCGACAGACTTCTATAGCCCACCGTCCAACAGAGTCTACAAATCTTATAATCATGGGAGCATTCTTTCAGCAACCTCCCCCAAACTACCCGCCGTACTTAGATTTTGCTAACGCAAGAACCAGTGAGCCAACCATAAAAATTGCACCCAGAACCCACGTTATTTTTTGAAAAATATCTTGACCTCCAGAGCCGCCAAAAAGCATCTGTGCGCCACCACCCAAAGAGCCAAGCCCCATACCACCTTTGCTTTGCTGAATAAGAATAATCAACACAAGGAGAAAACAAATAAAAGCAAATAAAGCAATGACCAAACCTAATAACATCTCGAACTCCGTTTCAACCTAAAAAATCATATATTTTATCTATACCACGCACATATTATCTATGTTACTATTTTTTCAAACTTTTGGAAATCAAGGCTAGCCCCACCAATCAAGAAGCCTCCAAGGCCAGAAATCTCTCTCAATTTCTGAGCATTTTGCCCATTTACACTACCTCCATACAAAAAAGCAACACTCGCATCTGGAACAATCTGCTCGGAAACCGCTTGAATCTGCCCCAAAACTTCTTCTATCTGATTATTTTCCGGGACAATTCCAGAACCTATTGCCCAAACAGGCTCATATGCAAAACAAACAGTTGCCTTATGGGAAGTCTTTTTTATCGCCTCACAAACGAAAGAAATCTGTTTTTTTATAATCTCTTTTGCTTGCCCCTCGTCGTGTTGCTGCTTTGTCTCTCCAACACAAATGATTGGATAAAGGTTGTTTTTGATTGCCTGCTGAACTTTCTGTGCAACAATCTCATCTGTTTGTCCAAACAATTTCCGTCGCTCACTGTGCCCAATAATGCAAAACTCGCATCCTATCTGCGAAATTGAGCGGGCAGATACCTCTCCAGTATACGGACCAAACTCATGAGCTGAGCAACTTTGTGCACCAACAGAAAGTTCTGAATTGACAAAAACTTGGGAAATTAAATGAAGAGCGTCAAAAGAGGGACATAAAACAATGTGAACATTTTCTTTTGCCGAAAGAACTTCAAGATCATCTTTATGATTCCAGCAAAACGATATTGATTCTTTGAAAGAAAGTTGCATTTTCCAATTTGCAACATACAGAAATTCACTTAATTTCATGTAGCCCTTTTTCAAATGAGTTGCAATTTAACTTTCGCCACTCTAACCTATTTGAGAAGCATGTTGCAACTTTTTCACCTCTTTAAAAAAAGGAGCGCTCTATGAATTTCAAAAAAACCTTTTTAGCACTCACAATCTGTCTTTGCTTTTCACAAGCTACTGTTACAGAAGAGACAAAACAAAAAAAATTTTTTGGAAAAATGGGAATACTTGAAAAAATCGAAGTTTGTACAAAAAAAACTATAAAACTAATAAGAGATCATCCATTTCTCACAGCAGGCCTCCTTGCGATTATTTTTGATAAAAAAATAAGAAAAAACTTATTTGATGGCCCACGTCTTGCCTTAGAAGACTTGCAAAAACATCCGATACTAACAATTGTATTTGCCGGGCTAGCGCTAAACTATGGCCTTAATTCTTTTGACCTAGAAACTCGGTGATAACTAATCGCAAAATGATGCGCATAGTCCCGAAGTGCAATTAATAGTTTTCCAACTGGCTCTTGCACATTCAACAAAATTCCATCTGGAAACAACGATCCAAATAAGCGCTCTTGCCGTTTTGCCAAACTAACAAAAAATACATCAGGCAAAACTTTTTGCACTGCATGCAGTTGTCCTTTACCCCCATCAATCAAGACTAAATCAGGGATATTCTCTGGACAATTTTTATATCGACGTATAACAATCTCTTGCAGCGCAGCATAATCGTTTTGTTTTTTGAGACCTTTTACCTTAAATTTTCTAAAAAACTCTTTATCGGAAGAGCCATCAGTAAACCTGACACAAGAACCAACAATGCTATTGCTCTGAAAATGAGAAATATCAAAACAGTCAATGGTTCTTATTGGCTTCTTTACCCCTAAAAAATTTTGCAACATAATAGATATTGGAATTTCAGAAATTTTACTTGGCACGATAGGAGCTGTTTTTTCTAAAATAAGCTCTTGATACTTTGACTCACTAAACTTTATCTGCAATGTATGCAAAATAACATCAAGATTTTCTAAATACTCATTCAAATGCATTGCTTTTTCAAACTGCAACTGTTGGTTATAGAGTCTTATTTGTTGTTTTATGTTTTTAACAAGCACGCCATGATTATTTTTCAATGCATCTTGTGCGAGTTGCAACCGAAACAGATAGCCTGCATAATCAAAATCTTCTCTACAGCTGCCAGCACACAAACCAATGTGATAATCCAAGCACCCATTGGCTATTTTTTGCTTACATAAGCTAAGCCGAAAAGTCTGAATCAAATACCGATATGCAGACCGAGCCTGCTTTTTATGCAAAAATGGCCCAAAATATTTACCCTTCTTTTTTTTGTTACGAACCAACTCAACTCGAGCAAAACCTATTTTTGGCCTGGTAAACAGAATATAAATAAATGGCTGCCCTTCTTTAAGCAGCACATTGAACTTTGGCCTCTGGGCACGAACAATCTGCGCCTCAAGCAAAAGAGCTTCGGTCTCATTTTTTGTCAGGATATAATCGATATCGGCATACTCCTGCAACAGCGTTTCCACCTTCCAATCGGTCTTTTGCTTGGAAAAATAAGATTGCACACGCTTATGGATATTTTTTGCTTTTCCTGTGTAGATGACGCAACCAAACCGATCTTTGAAAAAATAGACGCCAGGAGCCCTTGGAAAGGTTTTTTTCATAGTTATAATAATACCATTTTAGAAGAAATTGGGCAAAATCGCCATCCAGAGGCCTTATCGGCTCAAACCATTACCATTTGACAGTCCTGCCGCTAACTGCCAAGCTATTTCTATAGGGCAAAATAAGGAATAAAACCCTATCTGAAGTATTTATTGTTTAACTATTTTTATTAAAAAGAGGCTATAAAATGAAAAAACTATTACTTGCAACAGCACTACTTTCTACTATCTCTGCATTTGGAATGAAATCAGATCCTGACCAAACTATTAAGGATAAAATTTTAGAACTAAAGAAATTAAATAGCAGGTCTATATTAGCCTCTCCTTGGCTAGAAGCTAACCAAGAAGAACGCTATTCATTAATGATGCAAGCAAAAGAAAAAAGAGAACAGTTAGTAAGTCAAATAATTGATCTATCCGGAAAAAGTTCTTCCTACAAATATCTTTCCAACCCTAGTAGGGTTATGATGCATGTCCACCATGCAAAAACAGAAAAAGAAAAAATGCAACAAAGCAAACAATTAAAAAAATTGACTTTCTCATAACAGTAAAAAAACAAAACGTAAAAAATAAATTTTGCGCTAGGAAGGGAAAAAGTGACAAAAAACTCTTTTTCCCTTCCTAGCAAATTAGAAAATTGTTCAAATACCCCCTCTAAAGCTGAAAATTTTTAAAATATCGAGCCCAGATATTTATTCTGATAAGTGTAGCTTCTTTGAAAATATAAACTTGCTCTTTTTACTTCATAATTTTACGTAATCTGTAAAAAAAACTATAATTTCTGAATGTGAATCAAGCAATTTTAATTTTAAGGAAGCTTTATGTTTTTAAAAATAAAAAATATTATTACTTTTTTCGTTTTTATTGCAGCAGGATGGATCGGGTTCAAAACATACAATTTTTTCTTTGATACAAAAACTCCAACCGTACAGCTCTTGGGGCTTGAAAACGAGCAATACTGCTGCGCTGATGTACAATGCCTCGCTTGTGTAGACAAAAAAGGCGAAATGTCTGTTTGGCTAGACAACAAGCCATTAATCTCAAAATTTAAAATAAATACAGCAAACCAAGATCATCCGTTCACCATTCCAACCAGAACAGTTGCAAATGGAAAGCATTCAATAAAACTTTCTTTTGTCGATAATACCTACAAAAAAAATAAAACGTCTGTAGAAAGGGATTTTTATGTTGACAATATTCCACTACAAGCAGCGTTTGTACAGCCAGAAGCAGAATACAAAGTCTTGCAAGGAAGAACACTGCATTTGCAATTTCAAGTAAATAAAAAAATAGAAAATGCAAAAGCAACTGCTCTTTCAAATGAATATTTATGCTTTCCGGAGTCGAAAAATTCATCAATTTACGAAACATTTATTCCGGTACCTTGTGAAGAATCTCCAAATGAATATTTGATCTCTATTGATATTCAAGACAAAGTTGGCAATAAATTAACCCTGCCGGCATCGTTTCAGGTAGTTCCATACCCATTTAAAAAACAAAGAATACGGGTCTCTTCAGAAAAGCTAAAAAAGGAAGCAGAACTTGGTAAAAATGAAAATGATCTTTCTGCTATGATAACAAAAATTAATGAATCTTCCCCACAAGAAAAACTATGGAAAGGTTCGTTTTGTACGCCAATAGAAATTGCTTCAACCACTTGTGAATTTGGAACAATCCGCACAACCCAAGAAAAAGGAAAATATCAACATAGGGCAGTTGATATATGCAACTCTCCTCGTTCTGTTGTTTGGGCTTCACAAAACGGAGTTGTAGCCGTAAAAGAACGATTTGTCGACAGCGGCAACACCGTTATTGTAGACCATGGGTATGGTGTTATGACGATGTACTTCCACTTGGAAAACTTTGCAAACATCGAAGTTGGACAAAAAGTTGCTCAAGGAAATCCAATTGGAACGATAGGCAAAACCGGCTATGCAACAGGATACCATTTGCACTGGGAGCTCCGTGTAAACAACATCCCTGTTGACCCAATGCAGTGGACAAAGCAAACATTTTAGAAGCACTCCGTTTTGCCTGACCTAAAAAAAGGAGAGCTCAGGTGAAACAATCCCATTTAATTGGTAATACAAGTTTTCTAAAAAAACCTTTTCTTATTCTCGGAAGTCTCTTTTTATTAGTTGGCTCCTGGCTATATCTGTATTATCTGCAAACAGAAAAAAAAATAACCTTATACACAAACCAAATCAAAAAACTTGAAACTGAAAAAAATCAATTATTTGCCAAAAAAGCATCAAATCGAACTATTAAAAAAACGACACAACATCTAGAAAAAAGACTACATGAGACATCGAAGCACCTTGCAAAAAAAAGAAAAAATCCTTCTGAAAGGATTGCCTCTATAGCCAGAAAGATACAAAAGCTTGGCTTGACACTAAATTCATGCACTACAAAGCAAGAAAAAAGAAAAACATGGTTTACTAAGCAAAATGTAACCTACAGCCTGAGTGGCAAAATAGAACCAATCGGACAGCTCGTAAAAGCAATCAGTAAAAAAGGAAAAAATTTAAAGTGTAAAAAGTTCTTCTTGGCCACTATGCCGAACAAAAAAATAGAGGTTGAACTCGTCTTGCAATTTTTAACATTCAGAAAAAATCTTGTCGGAAAAAACCTCATAACAGAGATCAAAAAAAAGCCCTTCAACTTTGAAAAAAGCTGAAGGGTTAGGGGGGTGAACAATACTTTCGCATTGTTCATTTAGGGACACTTTTGAAACCAAGTAAGGTTTAATTTTTTTTAATCTGTAGAGATCCTAACAACTCACATGGTCGTTGTCAAGTTATAGATGTGTATGAAAAAAGCACAGATTTTTAAATATATAAAAATCAGCGCTTGGATAAAAAAGCGAGCAAAGTAATAGATAAAGGGCTAAGGGCAGTTCCTGAGCTAAGAAGGAATTGTAGAAAAACCTTAACGCCTACTATCTATTACCCCCTCTGTTTAAGCAGTGCTTCCAACCATACCTCACTATGAAAGTGTCAAGGAGGAAATGATCTAACCATGAAGCAGTATCATTTTCCTATAGCTGGAAAAAAAAACAATAAATTAAATTTTCATAAAAAGACAACAACATCAAAACCCTTAAAAAAGGCGGTTTTTGAGAGAAACGCATTGCTTTTGTTGCATAACAACTAAAAAGCAACGTTTTTTTAGATTCGGTTGCAATATGAAAAGAAGCTCTTATTTTCGCCTTTTGTACAAGAGATAAGTCCAAACAGCCATGAAAAAGCCAGCCGTGATGAAAAGCATTATCCATCCTATAAACCCTGTCAAGAATAGAAAGGATGCAACAAATAAAATGATTGACATCAGTATTACATAGATCAAAATCTCCCACTTACTCCATCCGTTGCGCCGAAGATAAAGAGAGAAGTGATCTGGGCTTGGTAGATAAAAAGGAATTTTTTTATATGTACGAATTAAAACTAGGGCACCCACTTCCAAAAGAGGAATGGCTAAAACAATAACCGGACTTACATATCCATACCAATGATATTTGCCCCAGTGAATCATAAAAGGAACTGAAGCCATCAGACCACCAATAAACAATGATCCAGCGTCTCCCAAATAAATAGACGCTCTTGGCTTGTTATACCAAAAAAAAGCAAGAAGCGCGCCAAACAACGCTGATAAAAGCAATGCAACAGATGTTTGCCCAAAATATAAAGCTATAATAAAAAAAGAAAGCGTTGCGCAACCAGCAATTGTTGTTGCAAGACCATCCATCACATCAACGAGATTAAATGCGTTTATGATAGAAAGCATCCAAAAAAAAGAAATCGGTAACGCCCAATAATTCATAAAAAAATGGGTCTTAAGAAGAAAACCTGCACGTAAAAAACAAAGTGCAGCTATAATTTGCCCAGAAAATTTTTGATATGGACGTAATGGAACCAGATCATCGATCAAGCCAACAAAAAGCAAAAGGGTTGACCCGATAAAAAAAGCAAACATATGATTTTCAAACGGAAAAGTCAAAGCAAGAGACACAATAAAGGCAACATAAACGGCAATCCCACCAAGATATGGCGTAGGTTGTTTGTGTTTTTTTATGCGTCCATCAGGAACATCAAGAATATTTAATCGAACAGCAACAGCAGATATTATTGGAATAAGATAAAAAGCTACCAAAAATGAAAGGACAAAAGAAAAAAGTATTTTTATAATCACAACCACGGAACCAATCTTTTTTTTCTTCTACAAGCAAAAATAGGATAGTTTTTAAAAATTTATTTTTTCTTTTCTGGAGCCTGCTCAATATAACACTCAACTCTATCGTCAACAGCCCAATCATTGAAATTTTCAACTAAGAAACCGCACTCAAACCCTGCGTGAACTTCTTTGACCGTTTTTTTCTCTCTCTGCAAACTTCTAATTTTACCTTCGCCAATTTTTTCTTTTCCTCGCCAGATAACAAGGCTTCCGTCTCTAGTACAACGTCCATCTTTTACTGCGCATCCAGCAATAACACCAATATTTTTTATGTTAAAAACACGAAGCACAACAGCTTCACCTATTTTTGTTTTTACTTTCTTAATTTCTTTTTTGCTCTCAGAATACTCCTCAAGATCCTCTAGAAGTTTATAGATAATATCAAATAATCTAACATCAACAGATTCTCTACGAGCAAGAGAAAGAGCATTTGGCTCAACTTTAACATGAAGTCCAATAACCATAGAGTTTGTTGTAGCAGCTAAAGCAATATCACTTTCACTTATATCTCCAACAGAACTAAAGGTCACATGAAATGGTTTTTCAAGTTTTTTTGAGAGCTTTTCTATTGAACCGACCAATGCCTCACGAGAAGATTTTGTATCAACTTTTACTAAAATATTTAAGGCGCCTTCTGTAGGTCTTTTTGTTGCAGTTCTTTTTTCTGGCTTGATTGTACGCGCTTTTTTATACTCTTTTTGAGAAACAACACGCAAAAAGTCTCCTGCTTCTGGCAATTCAGAAAAACCTGCAACACGAACAGGAACGGAAGGTCCAGCCGATTTTAATTTTTTTCCATAAGAATCAACTAAAGAGGTAACCCGCCCCACAACATCACCGCAAACAAAAAAGTCACCCTTTTTAATAGTGCCATGCCTACAAATCAATGTTGCAACAGGCCCACGACCTTTTTCTAACTTTGATTCCAAAATATAACCATGAGCGGATGCTGTTTTATCTGCCTGTAACTCAAGCATTTGCGCCTGCAAAGAAACCATCTCAAGAAGCTGATCAACCCCTTGTCCCAGCCTTGCAGAAATTGGAACACAAACTGTTTGTCCGCCCCAATCCTCTGGCAAAAGATCGTGTTGCGAAAGGTCCCGCTTGACTGCTTCAATTTGATGCGACTCAACCTTGTCAATTTTATTTATTGCAACAATGATAGGAACATCCATTGTTTTTGCATGACGAATTGCTTCTTCTGTTTGTGGCATAATACTATCGTCTGCAGCAATAACAATCACCACAATATCTGCGACTTTTGCTCCACGCATACGAATTTTTGTAAACGCTTCATGGCCAGGGGTATCCAAAAAGGCAATACCGCCATGATCTGTTTTTACTTGATAAGCACCAAGATGTTGTGTAATTCCACCTTTTTCTTTTGCTGCAACACGAGTATTTCGAATAAAATCAAGAAGTGTTGTTTTACCGTGATCAACATGACCCATAACAACAACAACAGGCATACGTTCTTGGAATTTTTCTTTTTTTACAGATAAGTCACCAGAAGTTTTTTGTACAGCTTCACCCTGATAAGCTTCGTCAACAGGCTTGATAGCAACAGCCTCGTAATTCTCAGCAAGACGAGCAACAATCTCTTGAGGAAGTAGTTGATTAATAGGACAAACAACCCCCCATTTGAGTAATGTCAAAATAATTTCTGTAACAGGAATATCTATGCTTTTAGATATATCAGCAGGGGTTGCAGGAGCAATAACAAGATCTCTTTTTTTCGGCTCAACAACAGATGCAATTTTTTCCTGATCAGAAAACTCTTTTTTTTCCATTACTTTTTTCTGAACAACCCTTTTGGGTGTCTTTTTGCGAGAACTCTTTCCAGAAAAATTTGGTTTCTTCTTTGTTCTTTGAGATTGTACCATTGTTTGGGTTTGCCTTTGTTCTTTTGCCGGCTCGTTCTCCGGCTTTTTTAGCTTTTTATTTAAATACTCAAGAGCCTTCTGCTCAAGCACGCTCATATGATTGCCGACCTGAAAGCCTCCATCCTTAAGTATTTTTATAATTTCTTTAGAAGGAAGATCTACCTGCTTGGCAAACACATACACTCTCATTTTTGTGGGCTTCATTGCTTCCTCACTTCTTTGAATGAGCTAAAAACAGATTTTGCTACTCTTGCTCAATTGTTTCTTCTTGCTCACTCTCCTGTTCTTGTGCATCAAATCTAGATTCATCATCTTCCTGCATAAGGTTGATGGTAACGCCAAGAAGTTGTGATGCCAGAGAAATATTTTGACCCATTTTTCCAATAGCAAGAGAACGCTGATCTTCGTTCAGCCAAACATTTGCAATTTTATTATCAATAAGCTGAACCCCTTTTATCACAGCAGGTTTAAGCGCATCTTTTACCATAGCCTCAAGAGAATCTCGCCAACAAAGCACGTCTATACGCTCTCCACCGAGCTCTTTCAAAATAGGCTTTATGCGAACTCCTCCAACACCTACGCAGGTGCCAACAGGATCAATATTGCTATCATGCGAAACAACTAAAACTTTTGATTTATATCCTGGTCTACGAACAATTTTTTTAACTTCAACCAGTTTTTCAAATACCTCCGGAACCTCTAATTCAAAAAGAGCTTGTAAAAATTCTGGGGATACTCGATCAAGAATAAGCTGATTTTCATTTTGAGGCTGAGAAAGAACTTCTTTCAAAAGAGCTCTTATCGTAAAGCCAACAGTACACTTTTCGCCAGGAATAGAGAGAGATTTTGGCAAAAATGCAAAAACATCTTGTAGTTTTACAACAGTGCCGCTTCGCTCGCATTTGTGAACCACACCATGAACGATAGACCCTTCTTTGTCTTTAAATTCTTCATATACTACAGAAGCTTCTATGTCGCGGATTTTAGAAGCAATAACCTGCTTCGCTCTCAAAACTTCTATTCGACCAATAGGACCTTCAAAAGGAAGCCATACTTCATCACCTTCTTTAAGCTTCGAATTTATAAAAGAAGCTTTTCGAACACTAATTTCCTTTTCTGGATCTTGTACTGTAGAGACGATTTTCTTTTTAGATGTGATTATAACTTCATCAGTTTTTTTATCATGATTGGCTTGAAATTCAATATCAGGATGCTTTTTCTGATACGCGGCAAGCATGCCCTCGCAAATAATTTTGCTTAAAATAGATCTATCAAGACCTCTTTCTTCAACGAGTTGATCTATGACTGTTGACAATTTCACCGTAAAAACACCTCTATTAAAGCCCAATAACAACATCATAAGTGTAACATAAAAAGTAATAAATAAAAGAGAGGCGTTTCGCTTCTATGTTTTTGAGGTTTTATGAAAATTATATAAAATCACACTCGCTTATTATTATTAATCTTTATAAATATATATATATATAAATACAATAATAATAGGTGAAGGTGTTTTTGGTGGATAACTTGCCCAAAAAAGCCTGAAAAAGACCTGCCTGTCATTCAATCCAGAAATCAAAAAGTGGTGGATAAGTGGTGGATAACTTGGTGGATAACTTGGTGGATAACTTTTTTGTCTTTTGAAGACCCTCTCGATAAGCCCTGTCTGAGGCGCCGTGCAGAGTTATCCACCACCTATAAGTGCATTCAGAGCCGCATATCGAAGGTTTTAAAAAAAGTTATCCACCACTTATCCACCACTTATCCACCACTTATCCACCACTTATTAATTCTATTTGTCGTGTTTTTGTAAGATATCTTTTGCTTTTTTGAGATCAGCTGAAAAATTTTCTAATTCTTTTCTGTTTCTGAGGATGTATGCAGGGTGATAGGTTGGTAGAATTACGGTTTGTTTGAATTTGATTATTTTGCCTCTTAGCTTGGTTATTGCTACCGGTTTTTCAATGAGGGCTTCTAGGGCGGAGGATCCAAGAGTACAGATAACTTTTGGTTTTATTATTTTTATTTGCTTGAAAAGAAGAAGTTTTTTGCAGGTTTTGCTTTCTATTGGCAAGGGCTTTCTGTTGTTTGGAGGGCGGCACTTTACGACATTTGCAATAAAGACGTCTTTTCTGCTCATGTCAATGAGTTCAATTATTTTATCGAGTAGCTTTCCGGATCTTCCAACAAAAGGCCTGCCAAGAGCATCTTCGTCTTTTCCTGGACCTTCTCCTATAATCATAAGGTTTGCGTCAGGGTTTCCTTCTCCAAAAACTATTGTTTTTCTTCCAAGTGTTGCAAGAGGGCAGTTTTGGCATTTTTTATATGGTTTATAAAGTTTATTGAGTAGTGTTTGTTTATTTTTTTTCATGTTCATGATTTTTCTCCGAAAAAAAAGCAAGCTGGCATGGTTAGTATACCGGCTTGCTTTTAAAATGCTAAACGGAGAGGTTTGTCCTTTGAGATTTTTTTATGAGCGTAGGTATCTTGTTAAAAAATTTATCCACTGATTTTCTTTTGCAAATGTTGTTTTTTTGTAGGAGGAATGCATGTTTCTTTCTGGAAAGTAAATCGCTATGCCTTTGGAAAGCAACATTTTTTTCCCTTCTGTGTGGGAAAATGAAATTTCCTCTATTAGTTTGCAACCATCTAGCAAGAGTTGCTTAAGGACAACTTTAAATTCTGTTTCTTCTTGTGTGTTGCTTAATTTTGCATAATCAATGTTTGCAACAAGATTGCTATAAAAATGATGTAAGTCTATATAGCTTGGCTCGTCAAAATGTGTACATACTAATTTGTTGCGACTTGCGCGAATCATTTTTTTTACTGTTGCGTTTTTTTGTTTTGATATTCCTTTTATTAGGAGGCGAGCAACAGCATCTACGTTTTGTTCAAGCAGGTCTATAATTTCTAGGTTCAATGCCGATAGAGTGTATTCGTTTGTTATTCGCTCGTATGATCTTCCATAAGAGTGGACAATTTGTTGCGTAAGCTCTATTGGTGTCATTGGGCCATGGTTGAATGGTTCTAACATGTCTGCATAGTGCCAACCATATCCTATTTCCGATTCTTCTGATCCAACCATGATAAGAGCATGTTTTTTTACAATATTTGCAACTTCTAGCATCTGCATAAGGCATGCATCAAAGCCTAAGAAGGTGAATTTTTGTCCATTTAAATATTTTTTACAGATAGTTTTAAGCGCGTAGTCAAGTTTTTGATTGCTTAAAAAGTTTCCAGTAGAGTCATCCCAGCATATTCCACGATCTAGCATTCTGTCTATAAACCCTATACTTCTGTCTACCTCAAGAAGGTTTGTTGTTGGGTTGAGTCTAAAATGTTCGTCGGGGCGTAGAACTCTTCCTTTTGTCGGGTCAAGAATTCCTGTTCCATGATCCCATAAAACCAAGCCATAATGCTCTGCTGGAAAATCTGTTATTGCCCAGCCGCAACAAGAAATTAATGTTTGAGGGTCGCCGCTGTCCATTTTTTGAGATAAAGAGTCGCCTGCATTGAGATGAAGAATTTTTTCTTTTTCTATATAGTAGCGTCTGGTTATTTTTTCTCCTGTTGATTTGCGAATATCAAGTTGTACGACAATATTAAAATGTTCATTTGAGCCTACTCGGGCCATCTGTTTTATGTTTCGTATAGCAAAAGAGCTTAAGTCATTGTCTGCAGCTATATATAAAATGATTGTCCAATCTTTTTTTTGTTTTTTTGCAATATCTGTTGATCGGACAAATTCTATAGCAGGAGAAAAAGCATTTATTTCTTGATCAAAGTAGAATCGTTCAAAGAAAGTTTCGACTTGGCCTGTAGCTTTCATGTTCAAAGAGCAGAAAATCAAAATTGTTAAGACAATTTTTTTAATATTTTTTTTTGGTGTATTTTTTGGCGGCATCATCCTCATCCTTTGGTTAAGGGGTTTTAGTAGTTCTGAAGATGATCATAAAAAAAGCTTGCAAGTTCAATCAACATTTTTTCAATAGAGGTCTTTTTTGTCGCTGTAGTTGGCCAAACCAGGCAAGTGCACATGCCAAACTAAAGCTTAGTTGAAAGTCGAGAAACAAAAGTTGAATTGGATTAAAAATAAGCGTCAAAAGGCAAACAAGAAAAATAAGAGATATTCCGCTGGTTCTTATGTTTACAAGCGGGCTTAGTTTATACAATAAAAAAACGGAAAAAGCTCGGATAAATGAGATACTTGTCCAGCTCATGTTGTAATACAGCAAGGAAAGTAAAATCAACGTTATTTGTTTTTTTCGAAACGAAAAAGGAACGTAGGCTAAAACAAAACCCCAAAGTAAAATAAAAATGACAAGATGCAAGCCTGATCGAGCTAAAAAATGTAAAATTCCCCAATTTTTAAAAGTGTTTTTTGCTTTTTCAAAAGAGAATTTTTTTATTGTTTTATTACCTAAGAAAATAGAAGAAAAGAGAGAAAAACTTTCTGGAGATAATTTTTTATTGAGTTTTTTGTATAAATTCTTTTTTTGCTTCTCAATCCATCGAGATAAGCTAAACCAAGGTCTGTACAAAACCGAATAGTACAATTGTGGTGTAAAGGCTGTTGCTGTTACGCCCTGCTTTATGAGAAATTCATTGAACGAACTGTTTTTAGGTTTTTTGAAAAAAATGTTTCTTATTTCTACTGTATCTGCAACAAAAAGATTTTCTGTTTTTTGTGTATAAATTTGTATTGTTGCATTTGTTTTTATCCACCACCGTTTTGGTTGTTTGAATTTTTGTAGTTTTATAGTTATTAAGTTATTTACAAAGTTTTGTTTTGATTTTTCTATAGATTTTATTTTTCCAACTACAGTGCAAAATTTTTCACAAATGATTTCTTGAGACAGATTTTGATTTTTTTGTTGATATTGAAATAAAAAAATACCAGTAAAAAAAACAAGACCAAGAAAAATACAGGTAAGAACTTTTGTGCAAATAGTTTTTTGGACAAAGAGCTGGAATATAATAATTGGAAAAACAATAGCTAAAATAGGTGTTACTGTTTCATTTCTTGCATTCCACCATATACCTGCAATGAGCATAGCTGTCGCGAAAAAAAGAAGGTGAGAGGTTTTTTTTGGTGCATGAATAGTAAAAGACATGTTTCCGGTATCCCTAGGCTTGAATTAATTCCCCATAATTCAAAGCGTACCGGAAAAAGTTTTAAAATAAAGCCTGTTTTAAGGTTGTAATGTAAAGGGTGTTGCGGGTAGTGTTGTAGATTGTTGCTTTACAGAAGATCCGTTTAGGTCTTCTATTTTAAGTATATCTTTTTTAAGATCCCATTTTTTTATTTCGCCTGGTCCGTTTAAAATAACATTTGTGGTCAGCTCTATATGGCTAAGTAGATCAAGAATAGAGGCTAGTCTTATCATTTCTGCTTGCCCCATCCTGCTTGCCTGATCAATTGTTTTTTTAAATAAGTCTAGCTTTGCTTTTTTTGCAGAGTCTAGTTTTTGCAGAGTTTCTGGGTTGACTCGCTCTTTTTTTAAGGCTTCAATTTTTTTCTGAAGCCCGTCTACTTGTTGAAATTCTACTTTTGATTTATTTTTTATATTCATGCCGATTCTTTTTGTTTGATTTAAAAGGCTTTCTCCTCCGCGTTTTATTTTTTTGTCATATTCTTCCAGTTTAGGCTCTATTTCAGCAAGAAGTATTTGTTTTTCTTTTTGGAGGGCGGCAATTTCTTTTTGAAGTTGTACAATTTTTTTATCTATTTGCAGTTTGCGGGGAGCGACAGTATTAGTCATTTTTCTGAGATCTAGAACATCTTTTTCAACATTAGATTTAATATTTTCTAGCGTATTGAAAACCCTGTTGATATCGTCTGGCACTTTTGCGTTCATAAGGATTCGATACATCTCAAGACTATTTCTATCGGTCGCGAGAGCTTTTTTTTCTGATTCAGAGAGCTTGCTCTGAAGTTCGGCTTCTACCATAGCTTCTTGGTTTTTGATTTCAGAAAAGGTTTGTTCTATTTCTTTTGCAGGTTTATAAAATCCAATACTTCTTAAGTATTGATTCAGATGGGGGACTGTTTGTTCATAGTAAAGAGGTGCGCCTTTTACAAGGTTTTTTGCTCTTTTTATATTTGATCTAGAAACTTTTGCCTGAGAGCTGATCATTAAAAAAAGTAGGCTAAAAATAAAAACTATTTTTTTCTTCATGGCGTTATTTCTCCTTTTAGGGGTTTATTTAACAGGTTGAAATAAAATCTATGCCTGCTGATTTGATTTGGGCAATGATTTTATTTATTGTTTTCATTTTTCTTTTATTAAAGGGACTTTCAAAGGCTTGTTTGTTTCGTGGTATACTTATTATTCTTATTGTTTTTGTAAGAAAAATCACATAAAAAAGGGTAGTTGTGAGCAGAGTTAAAAATTTCGGATTTTTATTTTTGGTTAGTTTTTGTTTTAGTACAAGTGTGCAGATGGTTGCGCAAAAAGAAAAAAAATATCAAAAAGGTAAAAAAAATATGGAAGAAAGAGAGAGAGCAAAAAAACAGCATGTTGTTAAAAAGGTGCTTGATAATGGCATGACTGTTTTAGTTCGCGTTGTTCGCACAATACCAAAAGTTTCTATTCAGATTTGGTATAACGTTGGCTCAAAAGATGAGGCGTCTGGGCAAAAAGGAGTTGCTCATTTGATTGAGCATATGATTTTTAAAGGGACAGAAAAACTTTCTGAGTCAGATATTAATACAATAACACATAAACTTTCTGGTCGTTGTAATGCTTTTACTTCTTATGATTTTACAGGGTATTCATTTGATATGCCCACCCATCATTGGAAGAAAGTTTTGCCGATTATTGCTGATTGCATGCAAAACGCTTCGTTTAAAGATGAGCATCTTAATTCTGAAATGAAGGCTGTTGTTCAAGAATTGAAAATGATTAAAGATCAGCATGTAAAAAGTTTGGTTTATAAGTTGTTGGCACTTATTTTTACGGGTCATCCATATCATTACCCTTTAATTGGTTATAAAAAAGACTTATGGAGAGTAAGAGGTGCTGACTTACGTGCTTTTTACAAAAAACATTATTTACCAAATAATTCTACGCTTGTTGTATCAGGCGATGTTGACCCGCAAGAGGTTTTTGAGTTGGCAGAAGAATATTTTGGCTCTATAAAGCCAGATAAAGATTACAAGCGAGAAGCTTTTGTATTTGATAAAGATATCTCAGGAAAAACAGTTAGCATGTATCGTGATGTGCAGCTATCAACAATGGTTGTTTGTTTCGTTGTGCCTGGCTCTAAAGATAAGATGGATTTTTTTTATGAAGTGTTAGCGCTTGCTTTGGCGAATGGAAAAAGCTCACGATTGCACAAAAAACTGGTCGACGAATTACAGCTGGTTACTTCTGTTGCTGCATTTTCTTTGACTTTATTTGAGCATGGTATTTTTTTAATTATGTATCAGCCAAAAGATCCGGACGATGTAGAACAAATTGAATCGATCATTATGCAAGAAATTCAGGACATAAAACAAGATGGTTTGCAAAAGGATGAACTTGAGCGTTGCATGAAAAATGCTCAGATGGATTATTATTCAAAAATGGAAGATGCTAGTCAGCAGGCATATGACATAGGAAAGAATTTTTTAGCAACAGGTGATCAGGAATATGCATTTACTTACATGGATGTTTCTACCAAGCAAGTTCAAGATGGCATAAAGAAGCTTCTAAAAAACTTTTTCAGAAAAACTGTTATGCATAAAGGAGCAGTACTACCCTTACCAGAAGAAGAAAAGCTACAATGGTTAAAACTACAGCAAAAATCTGATGAGCTTGATACAAAAATTATGTCAGAACGAATTCGAACAACTCCGATGGAGGATTCAAGTTTCAGTGATAGTGTAACTATAGAAGAACCGGGTGTTTTTGCTTATCCAAAACCAGAAGTTTTCACCCTTTCTAACGGAGTTAAGGTTTTAGCTTCAGAAAACAATAATACGCCAAAAGTGGATCTTGTTCTTTCGTTAAAAGCAAAAAGTTATTTTGATTCAGAAGAAAAACCGGGTCTTTATAATTTTATGATGAAAATGTTATCCGAGGGAACAGAAAATTATTCTGCAGCAGAACTTGCGAATGAATTAGAGTCTCGCGGAATAGTTTTTGATGCTTCTCCCGGTATTCTTACTTTGAGCATGTTAAGTCAAGATCTAGAAAAAGGATTAGAGTTTTTAGAAGAAATTTTAAGTCGGGCAACATTTGAAAAAAAAGAGATGAAAAAAGTTCGGGAGCATATTTTTGCAGATATAAAAGAGTTTTGGGACAACCCGATGCATTTTTCAGGTCAATTAATTAGAGAAAAGCTGTATGCTGGTCACCCATATAGTAAAAATAGCCTGGGAACTCGAGAATCTATTGGCGATATAACGCAAAAAGATTTGAAAAAACTTTATAAAAGGTTTATTTCCCCTGACGGAGCACGGTTGGCGATAGTTGGTGATTTTTCTGGTTCAGACTTGAAAAAAACACTGGAAAAATATTTGGGAAAATGGATGGGGCCCAAAGTTGAGAGGGTAGATTTTCCAGTGTTAGCTCCTGTGCAAAAAGAAGTGAGCAATTATCCAATTAATCGTGACCAGGTTACCCTTTGTTTTGCAGGGCTTTCTGTAGATAGAAAACATGAAGATTATGATAAACTTTGGTTATTGGACCAGATTTTTGGTGGTGGAGTATTGGGTTCTATGAGTTCTCGCTTATTTAAGCTACGAGAAAATTCGGGTCTTTTTTATGGGGTTTCTGGGTCATTAAAATCTGGAGCTAATGAACAACCTGGTATGGTTATCGTTAGAACCATGGTATCACTTGACCGGCTGGAAGAAGCTCAAAAAGCAATTGCGGAAACAATTGATAAATCTCTTGATCAGATAGGAAAAGAAGAATTTGAGCAAGCTCGATTGGCGATTTCAAATTCCTTGGTTAACTTTTTTGAATCGAATTTAAAAACAGCGATGGCATTTCTGTTTTTAGATAGATATAGCTTGCCATTTGATTATTTTGACAAAAGGGCTCAAGAGTTATCTAAAATAACAATTGATGATGCAAAAGATGCCGTTAAAAAAGTTTTAGACTCTGATAAAATGATTGTATTGCGTGTTGGTAGAGTTGAAAAATAAATATCATATTTTAATGAGGTATAAGCACAAATAAAAATAAGATTATTTTTATTGGGTGATTAATCTTCTGCTTTTAAGAATTTTTTTCTCATTGACTTGCCAGGATCCCAAAGTGCCCATTTTCCTGGTCCACAGATGCTGATTACAACTGTCAGCATCATTAGATTTAGCAAAAGCTTCATGTTTATTTGTGTGAAAAGTGGGTTTGCATCAATGTTTGCCATAAAAAGAAATAAAATCATTCCTGGAATAATTAAAAGTGTACCTAGTTCTATTATAATTCCAGCTAAAATTAATCCCCCTCCAAAAATTTCTATAAATGGAGCTGCGTAAAATAGTCCCCCGCAAGAAATATTAGAATTGTTAAAACAGGCATAACCAAGCAGTCCAACAATTTTTTGTCCACCATGTAAAAGAAAAGTTGTTCCGATAAAAAGACGAATGCCAAGTAGCATCCAGTCGAGAAAGTTTGTTTTTTCCATTCCCTAATCCCTATTTAAAAAACAAAAAAGTAGTTATTATGCCTCTTTTATAGTTTTTTTTATTTTTTCTGCAGATTTATTTAGTTTTTCTTTTTCTATTACATTTAGTTTTGGTTTAATTAGTTTTTCAATGCCGGCATGTCCTATAATTGTAGGCATACTAAGGCAAATCCCAAATTCTTCTGAGAAGATTGATACAGGCACGGTTTGTTTTTGGTCAAATAATATAGATTCACACAAAGAAGCAACACATGCTGCGATTCCAAAAAAAGTTGCTCCTTTACACTTGATTATTTCGGACGCTTTTTGTTTTGTTTGCTGAGCGAATTGTTCCAAATCTTTTTTTTCTATACCTGGAAAATCTAAGATAGGTATATCATTAGCCTTTGCTGTTGACCATACTGGAACCTGAGATTCACCATGTTCCCCCAAAACATATGCATCGATAGAAATATGTTCAACTTTTAGCTTTTCTGATATAAAACCTTTTATTCTTTGAGAATCTAAAAATGTCCCAGTGCCAAATATTTTATTGTATGCTGCTTCTGACTCTTTTAGAGCAAAGAAGGTCATAGCATCAACTGGATTGGTTACCATGATTATAATTTGATTTTCTGGGATAGGTTTCAGATCTTTAATGATAGAAGTAATGATTTTTTTGTTAGTGCTTACAAGTTCAGTTCTCGGCTGGCCAGGCTTTTGAGCAATGCCAGCGCAAATTATGACAATGTCTGCTTTTTTTGTTTGATCTAAATTTACTTTTGTTATTTTTGAACAGTAGGAAAAGCCGAGAGCGTCAGAAAGATCAAGAATTTCACCTTTGCAGCGCTGTTCATTTATGTCGACGAGTAGTATTTCACTAGCAATGTCTTTTAAAATTAGCGCATAGGCGGCTGTAGATCCAACAGCACCGGCGCCAATGATGGCAATTTTGGCCTGCCTCATAGTTCTCCTTCTTTTGCCAAGAGGTTATCAAGGGGCAGACCAAGATTTCAAGTTTTTTCTATTTATTTTGATTTTTGTAGTTTAATTATTACTTCTTCAGGACAGTCTACTTTCGTCATACTTCCCTCTGGTACAGGAAAAGGTCCCAAGGGAGTAGGCATGAAAGATATCACTTTTAGCCTCTCTGTTATCATGTAGCCTAGAGAAAGAATTATGCTTTTTCCGCCTCTTTTTTTTCTGATCGTTCTACCAAAATAGTGGCAGAAAAGTTTATTTCTATATACTATGCAGAATTCTTGGTTTGGGATGATATTTATGACCCCATTCTTTTTGATTCTTTTTATTTTGGCGCCCGCTTTTAAGTCTGATATTTTATCGTTTTCTATAACGAAACTAGAAGCTTCTACCATTATTATATCTGAACCTGTCTTATTTGTTAGCAACAAGGCTTGTGCTGTTGGTGCTAAAAAGAAAAGTGAGCAAGTGAGAGCAATTTTTTTCTTCATATTTTTCCTTTATTTTAAAAGTTTTTTGGATATGTTAGCTGGGCAGTTTATATCCTGCAAGTTATAGCTGCCTTTGGACCCCCCACTATAGTGATCTAAAAATATCCTATCGCGGACATCTATGCCGTAACGCACAACAATTTGCGAATAATTAATACCTTTTATTTTGAGAGTTATCTTTTTGGAAAAATAAAATTGGTAAAACTTGTTCTCATAAAGGACCCAATATTTTTTTCCTGGAGTTACATTGCTGGATAGTTTAGGTTTTATTTTTTTTCCCTTAATATTTGGGTTAATAATACCGTTTTTTATGTATGAGTCATCTACAATTACGATATTTTTTTCTGTATTGTTTTTTACAGGTAGCGCATGTGCTGTTGATTGAAACAAAAGTAGAAATGCAAAAAAACTTAATTTTTTCATTATTTTTTTTTCCTTTATTTTAAAAGTTTTTTGGATATGTTAGCTGGGCATATCACGTAACGTATGGAGTTGTAGTTAAGCTTTTTATGTGGAGGTTTAATAGATCGCGATGATAGGTTAAGTTTGCCTTTCTGAACACTTATGGCATAACCTAAAGAATCTCCCGGAAAATAAAATTGGTAAAATTCGTTTCGATAAAGGACCCAATGTTTTTTTCCTTGCTTTACGTTTCTGAATTGTTTGGGTTTTATTTTTTTTCCCTTAATATTTGGGCTAATAATATCGTTTTTTATGTATGAGTCATTTACAATTACGATATTTTTTTTTGTATTGTTTTTTACAAATAGCGCCTGTGCTGTTGGTATAAAAAATAAAAGTGACCAAATAAGTACGATTTTTTTATTCATGTTTATCCTTTTTAAAAAACATAATGATTTCCTATTTGGATTATACCCTGTTTGAGCTGTTGTTTTCAAGGGTTTGAGCTTAAAACAAGGGTTTTTGTTTGATTCTAAGAGGAAAATAGGTTATTTTTTTCCTGAAGGGGCACAATGGAAATACAGCAAAGTACAGGGAAAGATCAATTATCGTTGTTAACAAGTGTTGATCAGACACAGTTTTTTGGAAACAAAGATCTTACCTATCAGCAAATCAGGGCATTTCAAACGATTATTTACGATTACTACAAAATTTTTGGGCGTAATTTTGCTTGGCGTCAAACAGTTAATCCGTACAGTATTGTAGTTTCTGAGATTATGCTTCAGCAGACACAAACAGGTAGGGTTGTAGCAAAATATGAGCAGTTTTTAAAACGCTTTCCAAATTTTTCTTCTTTGGCCCAGGCACAGCTTCATGATGTGATTGTTTGCTGGCAGGGGCTTGGATATAACAGAAGGGGGAAATATTTGTGGCAGTTGGCAAAAATAGTTCAGGGTGACTTTGGTGGTATTTTGCCAAAAGACCCAAAGGTTCTGCAGACATTTCCTGGTATAGGTAAAGCAACGGCAGCGTCAATTTGTGCATTTGCTTTCAATGAGCCAACTGTTTTTATTGAGACAAATATTCGTACAGTATTTACAAAGTTTTTCTTTTCTGATGATGTTTTATCCGTGCATGATAATCAAATTGAACCTTTTGTTACGGCTACCTTAGATAAAGCCAATGCTCGCATTTGGTATTATGCTCTTACTGATTATGGAGTGGGGCTAAAAAAGTATTTTCCAAATTTAAACAAGAGAAGTGCGCATTACAACAAACAATCGCGATTTGAGGGGTCCGATCGTCAAATCCGCGGAAAAATTTTAAGATTGCTTGCGCAGGAAAAGCTTGTAAATAAGAAAGAGTTAGATTTTTTGTGTAAAGATAAAAATCGTTTACAGAAGATAATTTTACAGCTTCAAAAAGAAAAATTAATTACCAAGAGGAGTGACAAGCTCAAGATTGGTTAATTTTTTTTAATATTTTTTTTAAAGTTTTAGTCTCTTTTTTCTTTTTTGTACTATTTTTTTCATTTTCATTTTCATTTTCACTTTTGAGATCTTCAAGTGGAATCGGTTTGCATCCAAACATTGCTAATGATACAAAAAGGGAGGTTGCGGCAATTGTTGAAAAAAGGATTTTTTTTCTCATGAGGTCAACCCTTAAGATATTTTTTGAGTAATTCTTGAATAACTTTTGGATCTCCTTTTCCTTTGGTTTGTTTCATTGCCTGGCCAACAAAGAAACCAAAGAGTCTATCTTTTCCGGATCTAAATTTCTCTACATTTTCTGGATTAGATTCAACTATTTTTTTTACAATTTCTTCTAATTCCTGTACTGAGCCGATTTGCTCTAACCCTTTTTCTTTTACAACGTCTTGAGGATTTTGGCCTGTCTGTGCAACAATCTCGAAAACTTCTTTTGCTGCATGATTGTTGATTTTATTTGTCTCCATGAGCTCGACAATTGTTGCTAATTTTTCTGGTGTTACTTTACACTCGATTAAAGATATTTTTTGCTCTTTTAGATATCCAAGCAAATCTCGCAAAATCCAGTTAGCAATTTGCTTGCTTGGTCTAAGAGAGTATGCCTTTTCAAAGTAATCTGCAAGTTCTAGATCGTCTACTAAAATTGTTGCTTCGTATGCAGATAGCCCTTTTTCTTTTACCAAACGATCAAGTTTTTGATGTGGAAGCTCTGGTAACATTTTTTCAATACGAGAAATAAGTTCTTCGTTTACTTCAATCAATGGAAGGTCTGGATCATGGAAATATCTATAGTCAGCGGCTTCTTCTTTTGATCGCATAGTAGTTGTTTTTTTTGTTTTATTATCCCACAAGCGAGTTTCTTGTTTTA
>Ga0180437_10002804_pt1 | contig 26948 bp, 20 predicted proteins | sample SS_ome_4_FD_132410 | JGI IMG/M metagenome (GOLD analysis project Ga0180437, IMG submission 132410) | Hypersaline lake sediment archaeal communities from the Salton Sea, California, USA - SS_3_D_1 metaG | ecosystem: Environmental > Aquatic > Non-marine Saline and Alkaline > Hypersaline >...
GAGTTTCCTCGTCAACCTATCATATATTTATTGCATTATCAATAAGTTATTGCAGATTTTTAAGTTTATCAGGCGACCCTATACTAGGGTGTCCCCTTGGGGGATGTCCCCCAGTCTACAGTCTATTTGACTCTGATCATCGAGTATGATAATTGGTTTTTGGCAGGCCGTTCAGATGCAGCAGCAAACTTTTTTGGCATTTGATCTGGGTGCGGAAAGCGGACGGGCCATCCTGGGGCTGCTTAGCGACCGCAAAATTCGATTGAGAGAGATGGCCCGCTTTCCCAACGGGATGCTGATGCTTTTGGGATCCTGGAGATGGAACGTTTTCCGGCTTTACGAAGAGATGATACGCGCGCTCAAACGCTGCTCCGTTGATAGCTCCGTGCTTCCGTCCAGTATGGGAGTCGATACCTGGGGCGTGGACTTCGGACTTTTAGGGTCAGATGGCTCACTATTGGGGCTTCCCTATGCCTATCGAGATGCCCGTACGCAAGGAATCATGGAGAAAGTGTTCGCCCGTTTCCCGCGGGATCGGGTCTATGCTTTGACTGGCATTCAGTTCCTTCGCTTCAACTCGCTGTTCCAGCTGTACGCCATGCGGCAGGCGGAATCTCCACTGCTATGCCAGGCGCAGGATCTGCTCTTCATGCCCGATCTATTCCATTACTTCTTGACCGGCAACAAGGCCACGGAATTCTCCTATGCTACCACATCGCAGCTGTTCAATCCGGCGACCAGGGCGTGGGAGCCCGAGCTTTTTTCGCTTTTGGATCTGCCGCTTTCTATGATGCAGCCTGTCACCGAACCCGGCTCCGTGATCGGGGTGCTGTGCCCCGACTTGGCCCGTGAAACCGGATTAGGAGAAATTCCGGTGGTGGCCGTGGCCACTCATGATACCGCATCCGCCGTGGCTGCGGTTCCCGCCGAAGGTAGCGGGTGGTCATATATCAGTTCGGGGACGTGGTCGCTGATGGGCATCGAGGTCGATGCTCCCATTATCAATGCCCGGGCTCGGGAACTCAATTTCACCAACGAGGGCGGGGTGGCGGGGACTTTTCGATTTTTAAAGAACATAACCGGCCTCTGGCTGCTCCAGGCCTGCCGCCGGGTCTGGAGCGACGCGGATTCCGCGACCTATGAGGATCTCGAGAAGTCTGCCGAGGAAGCGGCGGCCTTCCGTTCCTTGGTCGATCCCGATGACGAAGCTTTCCTCAATCCCCGGGATATGCCGCATGCCATTCGGGAATACTGCCGCCGCAGCCGACAGGCGGTTCCGGATACGGTCCCGGCGGTGGTCCGCTGTATCCTCGAGAGCCTGGCGCTGAAATACCGGTATGTTCTTGATCAACTGCGCTCCCTTTCTCCCCAGCCGATCGAGCGGATCCATATCATCGGCGGCGGCTCCCGCAACCGAATGCTCTGCCAGTTCACCGCCAATGCCTGCGGGTTGCCGGTGATAGCCGGCCCTGCCGAGGCCACCGCCGCCGGAAATATTCTGGTCCAAGCCTTGAGCCAAGAGGAAGTAGAGGATCTTTCGGACATACGCCGTATCGTCCGCCGGTCTTTTCGACTGACTGCTTACGAGCCACAGGACACCGGAGACTGGAATAACGCCTTCGACCGTTTTTCCGATTTTCTGACAGGAGGATGATGGGATCATGGACGGCTGCGAAAGACGGGCCGCCATTCCATAGGAGGCAGGATGGACGCATCCACCCGAATTGAGAAAACCTACCGAGAAGCGGAGGAAAGGTATGCCGAAATCGGAGTGCTCACCGAGCGAATCCTGGAGCGTATGGACCGGGTCTCGCTTTCTCTGCACTGCTGGCAGGGGGATGATGTGGGAGGCTTCGAGCCCGCTCGACCGGGATTGGAGGGCAGCGGGCTTCAGGTCACGGGCCGTCATCCGGGCAAGGCCCGCAACCTATCGGAATTGAGATCCGATCTCAAACAGGCCTATGCGCTCATCCCCGGATCGCATCGCCTCAATCTCCATGCCATGTACGGTGATTTCGCCGGCCGCCATGTGGACCGCGACCGGATCGGGACCGAGCATTTCCAAAGCTGGATCGATTGGGCGCGCCAGGAGAAGTTGGCGCTTGATTTTAATGCCACCTGTTTTGCACATCCCAAGGCGGAGTCCGGCTTCACGCTGAGTCACAAGGACCCGGCGGTGCGGGAATTCTGGATCACCCACGTCCTTCAATGCCGTGCGATCAGCGCGGACATAGGTGAGTCCCAGCCGAGCCCCTGCCTCCATAACCTGTGGATCCCGGATGGGAGCAAAGATCTCACCTCCCAGCGATTTGTTCACCGCCGGCGGCTGAAAGAATCTCTCGATCGGATCTTTTCGGTCGAATATCCCTCCTCTAAAATGAAGGATGCGCTGGAGAGTAAGCTTTTCGGGATCGGGAGCGAATCCTTCGTAGTGGGCTCGCATGATTTCTATCTGGCTTATGCCTTGCTGCGCGGTAAGATGGTATGCCTGGATACCGGGCACTTTCATCCCACCGAATCCGTGGCGGACAAGGTTTCGTCCCTACTCCAATTCTGGGAAGAGCTGCTGTTGCATATCAGTCGGGGCATTCGTTGGGACAGCGACCATGTGGTCATCCTCGACGACGAGGTCAAGGATCTCCTGGCTGAGGTGGTGCGGGCCGATGCGCTCGAAAGGGTCCATTTCGCCCTCGACTTCTTTGATGCCAGCATGAACCGCGTCGGGGCCTGGGTGATCGGGGCCCGGGCCGTCTTGAAGGCCGTACTCCTGGCCCTGCTGGAACCCAGGGAACGGCTCGTCCAGCACGAGCGGGACGGTGACCTCTTCCAGCGTCTGGCTCTAGAAGAGGACGTCAAGACTCTCCCCTTCGGCGCGGTCTGGGATCACTGGTGTCTCCGGCGGCAGGTCCCGCAGGATCAGGCCTGGCCGGCTGAAATCCTCCGCTACCAACGCGAGGTCCTCAGTCGGCGGTGACGATTGGAAAAGGCGCCTCCAATCGTTGAGTGATCATGAATTGATGCGATAAACGGCGTACTATTAGGGTCCGGCATATGACGAGTCGGGAGATCATACGTATCCTCATCCAGGACAAGGCCTGCCCTTCATCCTCCATTCCTGCGGCCGGATCCGCCCTCTGCTGTCCCTCATCGCTGAGGCCGGAGTAGACTGTCTGCAGGCGATCGAAGCCAAGGCCGGTCAGCACGTCTCAGAGATGGCGGAGTCCGTTCAGAATTCCATGGCATTCATGGGAAACATCGATATCCGTGCCTTCGAAGCCAACGATCGGCAAGCGCTGGAAGGCGAAATCCTTCCCAAGCTTAGGCTCGTCCGCCGAAATCGGATTCCCTATTTCTTTCACTCCGATCACTCCATCCCCAAGTCGGTTCGGTTGCAGACCTATCTCTATACCTTGGAGCTGAATCGGAAATACGGAAGGTACTAGACGGCTTACCAGTTTTTGGCCTGTTTCGGTTCCAGGCGGGAGAGATCCAGGCCCCGCTCCATCGCTCCGAAGCGGTACAGGCAGATCTCGCGCACCGACGAGGGGTGATGCAGGACTTCGGACAGGGACTGGGATCCTACTCCCCACACTCCGCCCCCCCGTACCGCAACCACCTTGTAATCGTACAGGAGCCGGATGAGGCTCTCTATTTCAAAGCGGGGCGGGATCACCGGGATGACCAGATACAGGAAGCTTCCCTCCGCGTCGATCGGCACGATGCGCTCGGTCGGCTTTTTCGATCCGGGTGCTATGGTCCGGGACATGACCTCGGCTTCCGGGACATAGCAGTGGATGACGGTCTGGAACGGACCGCCGGCATAGATGGCCTTGTGCAGGGACAGTTCCCTGTCATCTGAGGCGGTCGGATCAAGAGGGACCTCCCAGATCGGGCCTTCGATCTCGCGCGGCATGGAGGCGCACTCGGAGTAGATCATGGTCTTTACGCCGCGCACCGAAACCGATCCGGTGTGGAAAGGGGAGAGGCGGGATTCGAATACGCGGGCGGCGGTCTTCTTGAATTCCTCGGTGATCTCTTCCTCTCCGCTCACGCCGGTTCTCTCCCTGCTATCCGGCGGATATTGGGGTGGGGGATAGGCGAAGACCTCCTCCGGCTGCCGATGGATCTGACTTCGTAACTCCTCGAGATCGATTCCCATCCGCTGGGACAGCCGTGCCACATAGCCGGAATAATCGGCGATACAGACTCGGAACAGGGCTTCCGGAAGCGATCGTCCTTTGACGAAGGTTCCGTGTCCCTGGATCACCGTGGCGGGATGATGTCGAAGCCGTTCTGGGATGATGCGGGCCATGTCGGGCGAGCCGCTGGGGACAGCCACCCAATCCACCGGAATAGTGCCGCCCAGGTGATAATGTCCCAGCGGATCGATGGGCGTGAACGGCGCCGGAGTATTGGGCTTAGCGTCATCGTCATAGGTCACGACGGTGAGGTCTTTGGTATGAGCGTGAATGGATGCGTCGGCATCGGGAAGGGCCAGAATGCGGGCGTGGATGTCGGTTTCCGAGGAGGCCTTGTAGTAGCCGTGATCGGTGTCTGCGGTCGATAATAAACAGATCTGCCCGGCATCCAGGTCGCCTTTCTGCGAGCCGGTGGCGGTGATGACGAGGTATTCACGGCGGCGTGTGTCCTTCCATAGCATGGCGATGTTTCCGCTGTGGCTGTCCTCCATGTCGTTGCGCAACAACACCCTGCCGACCGATTTGAAAAGCTCGACCAATTCACGCGGGGCGCTCCATTTGCTCATGGTGCTTCTCCCTCCAGTCCCAATCGACGCAGGGTTTGGACGGTGGGAGCTCCGGTCCGCTCATCCCAACCACGGACGGTGTAGTAATCGGCGCGCATCCGGTTGACCGCACTCCGGGGAACACGTTTGGCGCCATCTCCCACCGGGATGGTTTCCCGGATAAAACGCTCGGGCAGGGTGTCGTCCTCGGCCTTGAATCCGGCGTGCAGGTTGAAAAGGCGTTCCAAGGCGGCGATCCGTTCCGAAATATGTTCCAATGAGGCGGTGGAAAAATCCCCGCCGGTCAAGGCGCTCGTCATGCGGGACCAGGGTTCCGTGGAAAAGGCGAAGCCCGTGAACCGGCAGATGCCGAGGCTGTCTTGAATGATTCCCAGGTTCTGCATGTTTCGGATCGCCAGCGGCGACTGCAAGAGGCTGTAACGGGGGATTTCCTTGGTCCCCCCGAAAAAAGCCAAAGATACGGCATATCCACCCCGCAGATGACAGGCTCCGGTCGGAGAGGTCATATAACCCAGGGCCTGGGTATAGGAAGCCCGGGGATCGTAGGCCGGCAGCTCCAATCCTTTGACCGTCATAGCATACTCCGGATGGCCGGCAGATTGAGCCAGCCGCAGGGCCCCTTGCGCGAGGAGATCGCCGAATCCTGTCCGATAGGCGGTGGCTTGCGCCAGATCCACCAACAGCTCGGCCCGGCCGAATCCCAGCACCCGGCCCCCGGTGTCCGGCTTCCCCAAGTGACCACGCTGGAAAAGCTCCATGGCCGCCGCTATGGTCGCTCCGAAACTGATGGTGTCCATTCCCAGCTCGTTGCAGATATAGTTGGCCTGTGTGATGGCCTCGAGATCATAGATCCCGCATTGCGGCCCCAAGAGCACCACGGTTTCGAATTCAGGACCCTCTCCGGCATGATCGCCGACTCGAGTGCGGCGTTGACATCCGATCGGACATGCCGTGCATGCAGCGGCCTTCTGCAGAATGGTGTTTCGGATGGTCTCTCCCGAGATTTTTTCCAGATCACCGTCGTCATGCCGGTTGTGCTGGAAGTTGTGGCCCGGCAGCATATCCATGATATCGATGAGCTCCAGCAGGCCCGCCGTTCCCAGCTCCCTCATCAACCGTTTTGTGATGGGTGCGGCCTTTAAGAGATAGCGGGCCTGTGACAGCCCGCTTTGAAAGCGCTCCGGATCATGCTTTTCGGTCTTGAGCCGGCCGGTTACACGCACGGCTTTCAAGTTCTTGCTCCCGAAGACGGCCCCCGGACCGGTTCGCCCATAAGCCCGATTGTGATCGTTCATTACGGCAGCGAAACGCACCAGGTTCTCCCCGGCCGGGCCGATACACAGGACCCGGCTGCTCCGGTCGGCGCCCGGCAAGGCCAGAAGCGCCTCGGTGATGGCGGGGACGTCGAGGCCCCAGAGTGCCGAGGCCGGCTGGATGAGCGCCCCATCCGGCCGGATGTCGATCCAAACCGGTTCCGCGGCCTTGCCCGTGATGATCATGGCATCATATCCGCAGGCCTTGAAGGCCGGCGCCCACGAGCCCCCGCAGTTGGTGCTGCCGATGGCGCCGGTGAGGGGGGATTTGAACACCATGTGTCCCCTGCAGGCAGTGGGGGCTCCGCTTCCCATAAGGGGAGAGGCGGCCAGGACCAGGACATTGTCCTTTCTTAATGGGTCGCAGGAGGGATCGATGCGATCCCAGAAAAGCCGCGTGGCCAATCCTCGGCCTCCCAAATAGCTACGGGCGGTTTCCGTATCCAAAGGGAGAACCTCGGCCCTCGAGGTCGTCAGATCGATGGCCAGGACGGCGCCGTGATAGCCAGCTAACATGATGAATATCTCGTTTTCTATCTTTCTATCTTTTCGATCCGGATAAAATCGATCCCGATCTCCGGAGAGCGGATCCCGGGGGACGCCCCGACATATCGGAGCACCAAGGTATGCCGGCCTTTCTCAAGGTCCAAATCCTGGAGGGCGAAGCTTCGCAGCAGGTGGCGGTGAGGGCGGTGGAGGTCGATGGCTGTCGGTTGGTCGCGTAGGGTGACGGCCAGTTCGCCGACCCTTACGGCTTCCAGCCTTCCCCCTTCCGGGGTCAGTGCCACCGTAAGGTGGATCCGGTAGATTCCGTCTGAGTCCAGCGTAAACATAAAAGACTTGGTCTCGCCTACCGCCCTTGGCCGCCAGGTCAAAAGGCGACCGCCGGCCCAAAGTCTCCCTTCCTGGAAGCGGGTGCCGCTTCGGCTGGTGATCAGGTCCTCGGCCGCGTAAATGACGGAATTTCGTGCCCCCATGCGTGCGGCCGGTTGCCAGTCGGCGGGAAGTTCTTGCGCGCGCAGGTCTTCGGGCATGATGGCGGTATGGTCGTCGGTGATTCCCGGATGGGCATAATGATAGGCGGTCCGGGCATAGGAGAGTCCGGGAATCGTCTCATGGCTGAAGAGTTCGATAAAAAAGCGGATGTTGTGTTGGAACGGGATGGGGTCGAGGATGTGCCAGCGGAAATTGGTGACGAATCCGCGGTTTCCGGGACCGTCGTTGCGCGGCTGGCCGCAGTAGGGAAAAAAGAAGATGTCCGGAGAGGACCAGGAGTAATTGAAATAATCCTCCGATCCGGTTCCAAAGATGTCCGGATGGGGCCCGTCATCCACGAACACCTTTTCGTCGCCTTCGCCCCACCAGCTTCCGTAGGGTGTGGGCACGGGACTGGGATTGAGCAGGTAGGCCGCCGTTCCGACGTACAGGCCCTTTCCCTGAGCCAGCAGGAAGGGCAGATCCTGGACGGCCCGGTTGGAGGCGATAAGGGCATGATCGACCCGCCAGCGGGCCCGGAAGTGTTGGGAGCGTTCCGCATCCCACACGTAATCCATGGGAAGCGCCGAACCCTGCACCGAGACGTGCTGTGCGCCTCGATTTTCCAGACGTACGGTCAACCGTTCCGCACAGGGCATGATGAATCGACAGATCATGGTCCCATCGGGGAGTACGCTGAACGGAAGCGACTGATAAGGGTTGATTCCGGGCGCCGCGCCGAAGAAGTCACCCACCGGAGACTGGACCTGACCCCATGGGTACCCGTCGCAGGTGACGTGGAGCAGAGTCTGTCGTAGGGCCCGGTCCACGTCCTCAGCCTGAAGACGCAGGGTGAGGCGTTCCAGGGCCCCGGCCTCTGCCAGCTCGTAGACGTTCTCGACTGCATCGGGGGCCAGCTGCGCGGAAAATGTGATGGGATCGGAATGTGACCTGACCGCCAGGTTCCGATCTGGATCGGCAAGGGCGGCCGTGACCCGGTCGATGGTGGCGGCATGGGCCCTCAGGTCGGCGGGGGCAAAGGTGGTCACACGGGTTCCCTCGACATACAGCCGGACTTGCACCTGATAGAAGTGGATGGTCTTGAGATCGCCGGTCCACTCCAGACGCATACGGCGGGCAAAGGGAATCGGCGCGTAACAGGCGTCCCGCTGGTAGAGGGTCTTTTCCAGGCGGCTCCGATCGAGGGCTTCGACTTCCGGGAAGTGATCCAGGGTGCGGTGAAAAAAGTCCAGGGCTTGGCCTCGGTAGACCGGTTCGACGCGGTCATCCAAGTGGAGCGCGATCTCGCCCGAGATGGCGGCGCTCCAGAGGCGGACCACGGCTCCCGGCCCCGCCACGTCCGCCATCAGGTATTTCCCTATCCCGTTCTCATCCGGCTCTTCCAGAACCTCCTCGAAGTTGGGAATCGGTTCTCCGCCGAATCCATCGGAATTGGCGAACCAATCCGGCCCGCCGGGTATCCGGCTGCGGCGGTCAAAGGATGAAAACTGCAGGGTACGAAAGGCCGGCTCCGGGAAATATGTCAGCCGTAGCAGATCCGTCATCTCCTCGAACAGGGTCGCGGTGGTGACGGCCGAGCCGCCGTCGTGGGGATTGCGACAAGAGGAGATCCCCAGCATGACGCCCGCTGCAATCAGTATGGTCCATGTTTTTCTCATCTCTTCCCCTTTCCGGGTTCAGGCTCTCCCGAGCCCCTATTTGGCCCGCTCCAAATACTTGTCTTCCCGGGTGTCGATCCGGATGATATCACCCTCTTTGATAAACTGGGGCACGCTGACGGTGATGCCGGTTTCCAGTGTGGCCGGTTTGTTGCTGGCGCTCTGGGTGGCGCCCTTGAGGTAGGGAGCGGTCTTGACCACCTTCATCTCCAGCGTCATGGGCGGATTCACTCCGACCGGTTTCCCTGCGGACATCTCCACCGTGAACACCACGTTGGGGATGAGATACTGGATGCTTCCCCCCAGGACTTCTTGCGAGAGTTTGATCTGGTCGTAGGTCTCTGTGTTCATGAACACATAATCATCCCCTTCCGCGTAAAGATACTCCATCTCCGCGGTTTCCAGGTAGGCCTGCTCCACCCGGTCCTTGGAGCGAAAACGATAATCGTGCAAGGTTTCATCGCTGAGACGGCGCAGCTTGGTCTGCATGAGCGCCTGGCCCTTTCCCGGAGTCACATGAGTGGTCTCCAGAACCTTGTACAGTTCTCCCTCCAGTTTGAGGATCATTCCTTTTCGGATCTGGGTCGCATTGATCATGGCGGATATTCTCCTACTGTCATGTGACTTTGCTTACACCCGAATCGATACCCACTTTCATGGGCCGCGAGTCCAGGCCTTTCAGCACTTCCTCCACCTGTCGCGCCCGTCCTGGGGCATAGGCGAAGATGCAGCCCCCCTGTCCGGAACCGTTGATCTTAGCCCCCAGGGCTCCCGCCTCCAGAGCGGCCTCGATCATGCGGTCGATCTTGGGGACCGAGATATTTAGGTGGTCCCTCACCACGTCCTGCTGCTGGTTCAACAGGCGGCCGAAACGCTCGTGATCGAACTCCGCGGCCCGGAACAGCTCCTCGCCCTCGGCGGTGATGTCCCGAGTTTTCAGGGTTCCTTCCAGCAGCCTTTTCTCCCCGGCCGGAAGCCGCTCGAAGATTTCCTTTTCCCGTTCCCCCACCGGGCTCTTGAGATTGAAGGAGGGGATCTCCTGCTGCACCCGGCCGAGCCCGCTCAGCACGTTGGATTTGATGAATCCCAGCGTTCCGGTGGTATCCTTCCGGATCAGGGAGTCGGCCAGCACAAATTCGCCCAGTGGGTTGGGGTGACGCCGGACATCCAGCTGATCTCCGAAGTGGATGGAGATGACACCCCCGACGGCCGAGGCGTAGTGGTCCATCCTGCCGCCCGGTTCCTTGAACTCGGCCACCTCCGCCTGGAACGCCAGTTCCGCGATCGCTCCGGGATCGGCGGATCGGGCGTCGCTTGCGGCTTCCAGCAGAAACCGGATCCAGGCGACGACCAGCGAAGATGAACTGGCGGTTCCGGAATTGATGGGGATGGTTCCCCGAACCTGGCAGTCCCAGCCGGAGTCGAACCTCAAGCCTTGCCGGTGAAGTATGTTGACGGCACTGCGCAGATAATCCCGTTCCTGCCTGTAGCTCAATTCGCCGTCCAGCAGGAGCTTCTCTGAAGCGCCGATATCCGGCAGATCGATCCGGAGTTCCCTTTGCGGGATTTTGCGGCCGGTGATACGGATGCGCAGGTCGATGGCGGCGGCCAAAATAGGCAGTCCGAAATAATCCTGGTGCTCGCCCAACAGACACAGTCGACCCGGTGCGGAGACTTCGAGTTGGTGCTTATCCATAGTCTATTATTATCCAAAGTCCCCCGGGCCTGTCAACCGGATCCCGTCTTCAAATCCATACGGCTCGTTTAAAATTGCCAGGAACCATGATCCCGTCCGTCTCCAAGTTGCTCCCTAATCGGCTTGCCCGACTGATCTAAAAATAATCATCGTTTCGGAAAAGCTTCCATGCCGCGAGGTTGAATTGCAGGTGAGAATAGTATTTAATAGTCCCCAAGCAATTCAGACATGATCGATATATTCTTTCTGGGCACCGGCGGAGCGGCGGCCACCGTCGAGCGAGACAACACGGCTCTCGCGTTGCGTTGCGGCCAGGACCTGGTCCTGGTGGACTGTCCCGGGAGTGTGACCAGAAAGCTCAAGGCCGCGGGGCTGGATCCTTCCGACATCCGTGCGATACTGGTCACGCATGTCCATCCCGACCATATCTATGGGTTGCCCAGCCTCGTCCACAGCTTGATGCTGGAAGACCTCCGCATCCCGCTCTACGGATCCCGGGGGAGTGCCGACTTCTGCCGCCGCCTGCTCGACCTTTTCCATCTGCAGGACGAGTCCATTCGCTGCCGGATCGACTTCTTTCCTTTAAAGGAGGGAGAAGATTTCTCCCTGCTCCCCGGTGTCTCATGCCGGGCTTTTGCCGTGCCTCATCAGGATTCGTCGCTGGCGTTTCAATGGAGGTTCCAGGATCAACGAAAATCCCTGCTCTATTCCGGAGACACCCCCATGTATGAGCCCCTTTTCGAGGCGGCGGCCGGAACGGACTGCCTGATCCATGACTGCAGTGTCCCCTCCCGCCTGCTCCAGCAGTATCCTTTTCTTCCGCGCATGCATACCGGGGCGCTGGACCTGGGGCGCCAGGCGCAGCAGGCGCGGGTTAAACGATTGATCCCCTGTCATTTTTTTGGAGAATTGGATTACACCATGGAGGAGGTCATCGAGGAGATCCGGCGGTTCTATAGGGGAGATCTGATCATTCCTCGAGACCTGGATCGGGTGCGCCTGTGAGTTCGGCGCCTTCGAAGGAGAAGGGAGGCGAATGAAAGTCTTGATGATGTTGGGCGCGCTGGGTCTTGTTCTGCTCGGTCTGACGTGTAAGCCTTTCAGGGCGCGCGAGGGCGCCGCGATGGTGTTTCAAGACGGGATTGTGTATACCGTCGATCCTTCCCGACCCTGGGCCGAGGCCGTTGCGGTCCGAGACGGACGCATAATAGCCGTTGGATCCCGGGCCGAGATCCAGCCTTATGTGGGAGAGGACACAGAGGTCTTTGATTTGAATGGGGCCCTGCTGCTTCCCGGTTTCATTGATTCCCACACCCACTTCCTGGAAGGGGGCTTTGCCCTGGCCGCCGTCCAACTGCGGGATGCCGGAAGCCGGGAGGAGTTCATAGCCCGCATCCAAACCAGAGCCGAACGGCTCGATCCCGGCGTGTGGATACTTAACGGCGACTGGGACCACACACGGTTCGATCCTCCCGAGCTTCCGGTCCGGCAGTGGATCGATGCGGTCACCACGCAGAATCCCGTGTGCGTCAACCGCCTGGACGGCCACATGGTGTTTGTCAACAGCCTGGCGCTCAGCCTGGCCGGTATAACCAAAGACACCCCGGTGCCCCAAGGAGGGGAGATAGTCAAGGATGCAGTCACGGGTGAGCCGACCGGTATTCTAAAAGACGAGGCCATCAATCTGATCTCCAGGCATATCCCCCCGCCGTCCTACGAGGAAAAGAAACAGGCGGCGCTTGCCGCCCTGAAGCATGCGGCCGCCCACGGTGTGACTTCGGTTCACGACATGTCTTCCCGGGAAAATTTTGCCCTTTACCGGGATTTGCTCGCCGAGGACACCCTCTCCGCCCGTCTGTGTGTGTACGTCCCTATATCCGAGATCGACCCGGACGGCCCGCCTCAGATCGAAGTCTCTCCCGACCGAAACCGGTTGAAGATGGGAGGCCTGAAGGGCTTTGTGGATGGATCCCTGGGGTCGTTCACCGCTCTGTTCTGCGAACCCTACACCGATAATCCGCAGACCAGCGGGATCCTGGCAGCGGACATGTATCCCCAGGGCATCATGTCCAAACGGATCCTCAAAGCCGACCGGCATGGGCTTCAGGTGGCCATCCATGCCATCGGAGATCGGGCCAATCGATTGATCCTGGATACCTTTGAGGAAATCATGCAGGAGAATGGGCCGCGGGATAGACGCTGGCGGGTGGAGCATGCCCAGCACCTCAGGGCGGAGGACATAGTCCGTTTCGGCCGTATGGGGATCCTGGCTTCGGTGCAGCCCTATCACGCCATCGATGACGGCCGCTGGGCGGAAACCAAGATCGGGTCACGCCGTGCTCGGACCACCTATGCCTTCCGATCGCTTCTGGAAAGCGGAGCCCGTCTGGTCTGCGGCTCGGATTGGACGGTCGCTCCCATGGATCCGCTCGCCGGGATCTATGCGGCCGTCACACGGCGCACGCTGGACGGCAGACACCCAGGCGGCTGGATCCCGCAGGAGAAGATAACGTTGAACGAAGCGGTGAGGGGCTTCACCATCAACGGGGCGTTCGCCGAATTCGCCGAGCAGGACAAAGGTTCGATCGAAGCGGGCAAGCAGGCCGATCTGGTGGTCATCGACCGGAATATTTTTGAGATACCGGAATCGGATATCACCCAGGCCCGGGTGCTGATGACGGTAGTGAACGGTCAAGTCGTCTACCGCCGTTGATGGTTATGATTAAGCGCATGACGAAGAAGGATAGTGCTGCGGAACGGTGGCCCCTCCGCAGTGAAAAAGGGGGAACATGATTTACTTGGCGGGAGCCGCCTTCTTGGTGTCTTTTGCGATTCTGTTCAAGTGCGCCGATCTGTTTGTGGAAGGTGCGTGCCGGATCGCCGCCGTGCTGAAAGTGCCGAAATTAGTGATCGGTATCGTGCTGGTGGGCCTGGCGACCACGGCGCCGGAGTTCGCCGTTTCCGTGATCGCGGCCATCCAGCACCACCCTGAGATCGCCTTGGGCAATGCCATCGGATCGGTGATCTGTGACGACGGAATCGCCTTGGCGCTGGCTGCCCTCGTAGCCCCCGCCGTGATCTATGTCAACTGCCGAATGCTCAAGATCGTGGGCCTATTCTTGTTGAGTATCGACTTCCTGGCATACTATTTAGCCCGCAACGGCGAGCTGGGCCGGGAAGAGGGCATAATCCTGGTGACTCTGCTGGCGGTCTATTTTGTGCTGCTGCTCAGGAATCCCCATCTAAAACGGAGCGGCGTCGCAGTGGATGGGATAGGCGAGGACTGTCCCTCCAACCGGCTTACCTCCGATTCCCGACGACAGCTGCGCCGTCCGGTGATCCTGTTCCTGATCGGCTTATCGGGAGTGCTCCTCACGGCAGAGGTCATTGTCCGTTCAGCGGTCTTTGTGGCGCGATTTTTTTCCATCCCCGAAATCATCATCGGATCCACGGTCATCGCCATAGGGACCTCACTTCCGGAGATCAGCACTTGTATTACCGCAGCTCGTAAGGGCGAAGGAGAGCTCGCCGTGGGCAACATCATCGGTGCTGACGTACTCAACATCCTGTGGATCATCGGCGTGGCCTCGATCGCGCGGCCCATTTCGGTGGATGCCGACATCATCAATTTTAAATTTCCGTATATGATTCTGGTGGTGACGGTGATGTTGGTTTGTCTGCGCATCGGCTGCCGGCTTGACCGGTACAAGGGAATAATTCTGCTGGCTTTATATTTCGGATATTTGTATCTGACCTTCCTGCTCTTCATCTAGTCCGGATTCTTCGTGCTTTAATTTAGTCTCCGGCTGCGCACGGTTCACACGCCTCAAGTTTCATGAGGCACACATTTGGGAGGGCGAAGCTGGGCCGATTCGCGGTCTCGTTTCGGTGGGGCTACGGATTTTTTCCTCAAGAAACCGTGCCTTCCTCGGCCCGGCCAAAAAAATTTGACTTAGCCCGGCATTCTGGTATGATGACTCCTTATTGTAGGGAGGACACCATGAATATCGGGGTCATCAACGAGAGCGGTAAAATCGAAAACCGGGCCGGTCTTTCTCCCAGCGGTGTCTCCTTTTTAAAGGAAAAAGGCCACAATGTATACCTGCAGGCGGGTGCCGGCTTGCGGGCCGGCTACTCCAACGAAGAATTTATCGAGCTGGGTGCGCACGTGGTGTTCACCGAAGAAGAGGTGTTCGGTCGATCGGATATCGTGCTCAACATTTCGCCCTTGACCGAAGAGGAAAGCGAGCTGGTCCAAGAGAATCAGATCCTGTTCGGCTTCCACCACTTGGCGGTGGCACGCAAGAGTCTGGTGGAAAACCTGCTGAAAAAAAACGTCACGATGATCGGTTTCGAAATCATTCAGGACGACCGGAACAGCCTCCCCTTTCTGGAAGGCCTGAGTGAAATCGTGGGCCAGATGTGCCATGTGATAGCCGGGCATCACCTGCAGGCTGATCAGGGAGGCCGCGGCCTGCTCATCGGGGGGGTGGTCACTGTTCCCCCCGCCACCGCGGTGATCATCGGCAGCACCATCCTGGCGCGCAGCGCCGTCCGAACCATGTTGGGGGCCGGCGCCCACACCATCACCCTGGGGAGAAACATGGACAAGCTCCGGGAGATCGAAGAAATATCCGGGGGGCGGGCCGTGACCTTGATGGCCAGCCAGTACAATCTGGCCCGCATGACGCGAGTGGCGGATATCCTGATCGGAGCTATCCTGCGTCCCGGAGAACGGGCGCCGATTCTGATCACTCGGGAGATGGTCCAAAAAATGAAAAAAGGATCGATCATTATCGACCTCTCCATCGATCAGGGAGGGTGCGTGGAAACCAGCCGTCCCACTACCCTGGAACAGCCCACTTATGTGGAGGAGGGGATCATACATTACTGCGTTCCCAATATCACCTCTACGGTGAGCCGGACCACCACCAAGGTGCTTTCCAATCTCGTCGTTCCTTATCTGCTCCAGATCGGAGAGCTGGGCTTAGAGGAGGCTCTGCGGGCCGATCCCGCTCTGGCCCGGGGTCTGTATACTCACGACGGGGACATCATAAAAAAAAGAGTCGCGGAGCGCTTCAATCTCCCGCATAAGGATCTGAACTTCTAGGGGTCCGCTCTTGAATGGGAAGGAAACACGATGAACGGTATGTTCAAGGAATTCGGGGCCGATCAGCGCGAACTCATTCATATCCTGCATCACGTGCAGGCCGAATACGGCTATATCCCGACCGAAGCCATTCGAAATATCGCCCGGCATCTGAACATCTCGGAAAGCGATGTCTATGGTGTGCTGACGTTTTACAAAGCCTTTACTCTCAAGCCGCGCGGCAGGCACCTCGTGACCATATGCATGGGCACGGCCTGCCATGTGCGCGGCGCTCCCCGTATCCTGGATGAGTTCGGCCGCCGGCTGGGGATCGCGCCGGGGGAGACATCGGCGGACAATGAATTCACGCTGGAAACCGTCAACTGCGTCGGGGCCTGCGCATTGGGACCCATCGCTATTGCGGACGGGGAGTATCACGGTCAGCTGAAATCCAGTCAAATCGAAAATATTATTCAGAGCCTAACCGAAGACACAAAGGAATAGTCCGGAATCATGGCCAAAATCAATGTGACCCAATTAGAAGCGATAAGAGCCCGACTACTCGAGGCCCGTGAACAGGAAAAGACGTGTATCACGGTATGCGGAGGCACGGGGTGTCATGCCTACGGCTGCCTCAAGGTCGCGGAGGGATTCAAGGCGGAAATCCTTCGGCAGGGGATTGAAGATGAAGTCACCCTGCGGCTTACCGGCTGCCACGGTTTTTGTGAGCGGGGCCCGATCGTGGTTATCCAACCCGAAGGCATCTTTTACCAGCGCATCCAGATGGCGGATATCCCCGAAGTCGTCTCCCGGACCGTCATGCAGAAAGAGATCATCCCCCGCCTGCTCTACGTCGAGCCGCGCCGCAAGAAAGAGATCGTCTACGAGCGGGATGTGCCTTTTTACAAGCGGCAGAAGCGGATCGTTTTTGCGAACAACGGTTTTTTGGATCCCACGGAGCTTCAGGACTATATCTCCCTGGATGGATACAAGGCCCTCTCCAAGGCCCTGTTCGAGATGACCTCCGAGGAAGTCATCGAAGAAATCAAGGACTCCGGCCTGCGGGGACGGGGCGGCGGCGGCTTCCCCACCGGGCGTAAGTGGGAGATCTGCCGCAAGGCCCGCTCCCAAGTCAAATATTTGATCTGCAATGCCGACGAGGGTGATCCCGGGGCCTACATGGATCGCAGCCTGCTGGAAGGAAATCCCCATAGTGTGATCGAAGGCATGATCATCGGAGCCTATGCCATCGGAGCGCAGGAGGGCTACATCTATGTCCGGATGGAGTACCCTTTGGCCGTCGAGAATATCACTCGCGCCATCGAGCAGGCCCGATCCATAGGCTTGCTGGGCGATTCCATCCTGGGCTCGGAGTTCAACTTCGATATCCATGTCTTCAAAGGCGCGGGGGCATTCGTGTCCGGGGAGGAGACCTCGCTCATGGCCTCCATCGAAGGCCGGCGGGCGTTTCCCCGGCAGCGCCCTCCTTTTCCCGCCCAGGAGGGTTTATGGGGAAAGCCAACCAACATCAACAATGTGGAGACCTGGGCCAACATCCCTCCCATCATCAATCGGGGAGCCGACTGGTATTCCGGAATCGGCACCCAGAACAGCAAGGGAACCAAGATCTTCTCCCTGGTGGGTAAGATCAACAACACCGGATTGGTGGAGGTTCCCATGGGGATCACACTCAAGGAAATCATCACCCAGATCGGAGGAGGGATCAAGGACGGCAAGAAATTTAAGGCCGTACAGACGGGAGGCCCATCGGGTGGCTGTATCCCTGCCGATCTCCTCGACCTGCCCATCGACTTCGACACCCTGACCAAAGCCGGATCCATGATGGGTTCGGGCGGGATGATCGTGATGGATGAGGATACCTGTATGGTGGATGTGGCCCGCTATTTTCTCCAATTCACCCAGGAGGAATCCTGCGGCAAATGCGTCCCCTGCCGGGTAGGAACCCGGGAGATTGTGGACATCCTCACCCGGATCACCCGGGGAGAAGGGGTCGAGGGCGATATCGAGCGGTTGGAGGATTTGGCCAAGACCGTAAAGGCCGGTTCCCTGTGCGGATTGGGCCAGACGGCGCCCAATCCGGTCCTCACCACCATCCGCTATTTCCGGTCGGAATATGAGGATCATATCCTCCACCGGCACTGTGCGGCCCGCGCCTGCAAGGAGTTGACAGGATATTATATCGAGCCCGAAAAATGTGTCGGTTGCCTGCTCTGCCTCAAGAGCTGTCCGGTAGACGCCATCGCCGGCGAGCGAAAAAAGCTTCATGTGATCGATCAGGATGCGTGCATCAAATGCGGCGCGTGCTTCGATGTGTGTCCTCCCAAGGTCTCGGCGGTTTCGAAATTGACGGGGAAAAAATGGAATCGCCTGTTGAAGAAAATCGCCCAAGCAAAAAGAGTGGCTCAATGAAAATAAGCATCGACGGAAACGAAATCGAGCTAGAAGGCAAACAGAACCTTTTGGATGTCGCGCGCGATAAGGGGATTTTCATTCCCTCGTTGTGTGACCATCCGCGATTGATCCCATTTTCGGGATGCCGGCTGTGCCTGGTTCAAATCAAAGGCCGGCGTGGTTTTCTCCCCGCCTGCAGCACCACCTGTGAAGACGGCATGGTGGTCAAAACCCAAACTCCCCGGATCCGGCGCCTGCGCAAAAAGATCCTGGAGCTGATCCTGAGCGAGCACCCCAATGCCTGTCTGATCTGCCGTGAAAAAGACAGCTGTGATGAGTTCAAATCCACCATCCGAAAAGTCGGAGAGGTGACGGGTTGCGTGATGTGTCCCAATAACGGCCGTTGCGAGCTTCAAGCCCTGGTTTCCGAGCTCGGCCTGGAGCGGATCGGATTCCCCTCCCGTTACCGGGATCTGGAGGTCCGGCGCAGCGATCCTTTCTTCGACCGCAATTACAACCTCTGCATCCTGTGCGGTCGATGTGTGCGTATCTGCCGCGAGGTGAGGGGGCCCTCCATCCTGACCTTTATCCAAAGGGGGCCGGATACCGTGATCGGGGCGGCCATGGATCGACCTATGCTGGAGGCCGGCTGCCAGTTCTGTGGGGCGTGCGTGGATGTATGTCCCACCGGGGCCTTGACGGAAAAGAGCCTGAAATACGAGGGGCTTCCGGATGAAGAGGCCCGGACGATCTGTCCGCTGTGCAGCCTGGGATGCCGCATGGAAGTCCACACCCGCGGAGACCGTGTCCTGTACAGCCGGCCGGCGGCCGACGGTCCGGTTAATCGCGGCCAGGCCTGTGTTAAGGGACGCTTCCTGCTCAAGGAGGTGGTTCACAGCTCCCGGCGGATCAAACGCCCCCTGATCCGTAAGCGTAAAGAGTGGGAGGAGACGGATTGGGAAACCGCCATCGCGCTCGTTGCAGAGCGGCTCAAAAGCTATCGGCCCGAGCAGATCGCGTTTGTGGAATCCGCGCAGGCCTCGTGCGAAGAAGCCTATGTGCTCCGCCGCCTGGCCGCCGATGTCCTCAGGACCGAAAACCTCTTCCGCCCGCAGGAATTCTCTCCCATCGGGATGTTTTCCCGTCTTTTCAACGGCAGGGGTGGGCCGCCTTCCCTGAATCACGACGCTTCGGTTTTAAAGGACGCGGAAACCATCCTGATGCTGGGCTCGGGAATCGTCACGGCACAGCCTTTGGTCTGGCTGGAGATTCTGCAAGCGGTGCGGCAGGGCGCCGAGTTGATTGTGGCCAGCCCCGCTAAGAATCCCGTCGTTGGCCGCTTCGCTTCGGTATGGCATCAGCTGCGCCCGGGAAGCGAGATCCATTTCCTGACCGGATTGTCCCGGCTCCTGGCGGAGCGGGATGACCGTTCTCCTGCGGATGACGTGCCGGGCTGGGCGGAATTCGCCTCCGCCTTGGACCCGATCGATCCGCATAAGCTGATCAGTGCCTCGGGCCTCGTCCGCGAAGACCTGGAGGCGACGTCAGACAGGCTGACGGCGTCGCGGTCGGCGGTGTTTCTAGTGGGTGGCGAGACGGCCGCCCGCCCGGACGGCGATGCGGTCTTGACCGCACTCTGGAACCTCGCTCTTCAAATCCGCGGGCGATTGGTTCCGCTGGGATTGGAGGCCAATGAGCGCGCGATGCTGGAAATGGACCGCGGAATGGACCGCAAGTGGGCCGCTTCCGAGGAGGTCTTGCAGAAGATCTCAGATAAGTCGGTCAAGGCGCTCTATCTGACGGGCCCGCTCAAGCTCCCCCCGCGCGCGAAGCCCGAGTTTCTGGTGGTGCAGAGCTCCCATTGGAACGAGGCGGCAGAGGCCGCCCATGTCGTTCTACCGGCCGCTTCCTTGGGGGAGGAAGACGGAATTTTTGTCAATCCCGGGGGGCTCATACAGCAGGCCCGAAAAGTCCTAGATCCCAAGGAGGCAGCCCGGCCTGGGTGGCGGATCTTGACCGAATTAGCACAAAAGTTGAAGCGATCGGGATTGGAATATGCACAGCCTGCCGACATTTGGAAGGATATCCGTGGAGAGATTCCCGCCTTTAAGCAGGTGACCACGAACTTTGTTCGTCACGGCGGAGAAGCGAATATCCTCGAGGACTCCTCTAGAAATCCACGCTACCTGGCAGTCCAACCCCCCGGGCCCGCGCCGCGAGCTACCAAAAAATACCCTCTGCTCTTGATTCACTCGGCAGATCCGGATTTCTACCGTGGGCTTCCCCTCAGCCGGGAAGACAAGGGATTCCGCCTGTTGAGGGAGGAATCCCGATTTCGGTTGAGTCCTGAAGACGCCGCCCGCTATGAGCTGCAGGACGGGGACGACATCACCGTGGAATCTTCGCTCGGGACATGGTCGGGCCATGTTCGGGTCGATGACAACGTCATCCCCGGGAACTTGTTCGTCGCCCTGGCGGCCTTCCGCTTCACCGACCAGCGGGCTGCGCATGTGCTGCCGGTTCAATTGAAGAGAGGATCGCGATGACGAAGATAATCCGCAGAGAACGTTTGGTGCCGAATATCCATCTGTTGGAGATTGAGGCGCCGGAAGTGGCACGGCGCTGCCGGCCGGGGCAGTTCGTCATGCTCATGCCGGACTTGAGGGGAGAGCGCATACCCCTGACCCTCGCCGATTGGGATGCGGATGCCGGAACGGTGACCACCGTCTTCATGGCGGTGGGAACATCCACCCAGAAATTGGCGCTGAAGCAGGCCGGAGACGAACTGCCGGTTTTTGCCGGACCGATGGGGAAACCGGCGGAGATCCAAAAATTCGGCACCGTTTTGTGTGCCGCCGGATGTTACGGGATCGGCGCCATCCACCCCATCGTCCGCGCTCTCAAGCAAGCCGGCAATACCGTACACACTCTACTCGACGTCAAGGCCAAATTCTTGATGTATTGGGAAGACCGCCTGAAGGCTTACAGCGATGAGTTTTGGGTTTCTTCGCGGGACAGCTTCTACAACTGCAAGGATTATATTCCGCGGGTATTGAAGTCGATCCTGAAAGAAACCTCCCTGGATCGCGTAATCACCATCGGCTGCACCTATTTGATGTACACCTGCTCGGAAGCCACGCGTTCCAAAGGGATCAAGACCATCGTCAGCCTGAATCCCGTCATGGTAGACGGCACCGGGATGTGTGGCGCCTGCCGCTGCACCGTCGACGGCCGCACCAAATTCGCGTGCGTGGATGGGCCGGACTTCGACGGCCATGCCGTGGACTGGGATGAGCTTTTTTACCGGCGGAAATCCTATTTCGAGGATGAGATCCGTTCGATGTGCTATTGGGAAAAAGAAAATCTTATAGAAGGGTAACCTCGGAAACAGTACCATGGGAGATCAAAAGAAAGAACTTTCACCTGAGCTAAAGGAGCGACAAAAGGCCGGATTCGTGCAGGAGTGGCGCAAGGAGCTGCGCAAATCGCTTTCCGCCAAGGAACGGATGAAGATCCCACGCCAGAAGATGCCGGAGAGGGATCCGGAAGAGAGAAACACGGATTTTCAGGAGGTCAACCTGGGTTTGGCTGCCCAGGCGGCCCAGATTGAGGCGCGGCGGTGTCTGGACTGCGCCAATCCCCAATGTGTGGTGGGCTGCCCGGTCGCGATCGATATTCCAGCCTTCATCAAGCTGATCGAGATCGGAAAATATGCCGACAGCGCCCGAAAGCTGAAGGAGACCAACAGCCTGCCTGCCATATGCGGACGGGTTTGTCCCCAGGAAACCCAGTGCGAAGTGGTCTGCAACCTTGCCAAGGCCAGCGGTGTTCCGGTGGCGATCGGAAACCTCGAGCGCTTCGCATCGGATTACGAAAGGCAGCAGGGGGATGTCTATATTCCCGAGATCCCGCCTCCCACCGGCCACAAGGTCGCTATACTGGGAGCCGGACCGGCCGGATTGACTGTGGCCGGCGAGCTGGCGAAGAAGGGTCATCAGGTCACCGTGTTCGAGGCCTTACATGTGGCCGGCGGTGTTCTGGTGTACGGGATTCCCGAGTTCCGCCTCCCCAAGGCGATACTGGAGGCCGAGGTCGATTACCTGCGCAGGTTGGGGGTCGAGTTCCGCATGAATTTTGTGGTAGGCATGACCGCTTCGCTGGACGATCTCAAAAACGAAGGCTTCGAATCCTTTTTTGTGGGAACGGGAGCCGGCCTGCCCAATTTTATGCGTATCCCGGGAGAAAACCTGATCGGCATCTATTCCGCCAATGAATACCTGACCCGAGTCAACTTGATGCGGGCCTATGCGTTCCCCCAGTACGATACCCCGGTTTTCCTGGGAAAGCGAGCCGCCGTCCTGGGGGGAGGAAACGTGGCCATGGACTCGGTGCGGACCGCCAAGCGCCTGGGAGCGGATATGGCGGCCATCGTGTACCGCCGTTCCCGGGTGGAGATGCCCGCGCGGGTGGAGGAAGTCCACCACGCCGAAGAAGAAGGCATCGAGTTCCATTTTCTGACCACACCCACCCGTTTCATCGGAGATGACCAGAACCGGGTCAAGGCCATGGAGTGCCTGCGCATGGAACTGGGCGAGCCGGACGCCTCCGGCCGCCGCCGGCCCGTTCCCATTCGCGGTTCAGAATTTATCATGGAGGTGGATCTGGTGGTGGTTTCCATCGGCAACAGTCCCAATCCTCTCATCACCCAAACCACGCCGGAGCTGAAGGTAGGGAAGTGGGGCAATGTCGAGGTGGACTGGGAGACCATGGCCACCAGCATGGAGGGTGTGTACGCCGGAGGCGACATCGTGCGCGGAGGGGCCACGGTCATCCTGGCGATGGGTGATGCCCGAGTGGCGGCCGCGGAGATGCACAAATATCTGTCCGGACTTTCTTGAGATCCGAGGGCCCGGCCGGCAGCCGCAGAGGCGACGCGGTCGCAAGAATGATAAAGCGATGTTCGAATACCGGTGATCCTATGGATTGTGATCCGTTCAACCGGGGAGGAAGATGATGAGCTGGGTGGATGACTACAAAAAGAAGCTGGTCACTGCCGAGGAGGCGGCCGCCGAAGTCAAAAGCCACAGCCGGGTTTACATCAGCGGAAATGCAGCCACACCCTATGTCCTGATGAACGCGCTGGCGGCGCGCAAGCAGGAGGTGCAGGGAGTTGAGCTGGTGCACGTGCTGCTGCTCGGCGAAGATCCCCTCGCCGCTCCCGAAATGAAGGGGCATTTCCGACACAATTCGCTGTTTGTGGGACCGGCCGATCGAGCAGCGATCAACGATGGCCGGGCGGACTATGTGCCCATCTTCCTCCACCAGATTCCCAATCTGTTCAAATCGGGACAGATGCCGATCGATGTGGCGGTCGTGCACCTCTCTCCACCGGATCAACACGGATTCATGAGCTACGGCGTGGAAGTGCTGGCCTCCAAGGCGGCGGCCGAGACCGCCCGGGTCGTTATCGCTCAGGTCAACGAAAAGATGCCCCGAATCCTGGGTGATTCTTTCATCCACGTCTCTCGGGTGCACAAGATCGTCGAGATATCCGAGGATTTGCCCGAGCTGGAGAAAAAGCCCTTCAGCGAAGTGGAGGAAAAGATCGGCGGCTCCATTGCCGAGCTGATCCAAGACGGGGCCACTCTACAGCTCGGCATAGGCGGCATCCCGGATGCGGTGCTGGCGGCGTTAAAGGGCCGGCGGGATCTCGGCGTGCATACCGAGATGGCCTCCGATGGGGTGATCGAGGCCATCGAGGCCGGCGTCATCACCGGATTGAAGAAGAATTTTCATCCCGGAAAAATCATCCTGACCTTCCTGCTGGGCTCTAAAAGGGTCTACGATTTCGCGCACAACAATCCGGTTTTCGAGGCGCATCCCACCGACTACACCAATCATCCCTTCAATGTGGCGCAGAATGACAACATGGTTGCCATAAACTCCGCCATAGAGGTGGATATTTCAGGACAGGTTTGTTCTGATTCCATCGGAACGTACATCTACAGCGGATTCGGTGGTCAAGTCGATTTCATCCGCGGTGCCGCTCATTCCAAGGGCGGCAAACCCATCATCGCCCTGCCCTCGACGGCCAAGAAGGATGAGATGTCCCGAATCGTTCCGGTTCTCAAGCGTGGCGCCGGTGTGGTGACCACCCGCGCGGATGTCATGTATGTGGTCACCGAATACGGCGTGGCCTATCTCCATGGAAAGAATTTAAAGGAGCGGACCGAGGCGCTGATCAATATCGCCCATCCCAAATTCCGGGAGGAATTGATCCAAGAGGCCGAGCACCGCAATCTTCTGCAATGAAACAATCGAACCTTTTCGGAGACGCTCAGGGCCATATCGGGACCGACGAATCCGGAAAGGGTGACTATTTCGGCCCTCTGGTCGCAGCGGGGGTGTATGTGCCCGATGGGCAGGAAGAGGTCCTGAGGGAATTGGGAATCCGGGACAGCAAACGAGTATCCGACAACCGGGTGAGGGAGTTGGCGGAATCCATTAAGCTGGGATACCCTCACTCCATTGTGGCGATCGGACCGGAAAAGTATAACGACCTGTATGCCAAGCTGCGCAACCTGAACCGACTCCTGGCTTGGGCGCATTCACGGGTGATCGAGAATATCCTGCAGGAAGTCCCCTGTACCCTGGTGATCACCGATCAGTTCGGTGATAAGCTGTTCGTGCAGAACGCCCTCATGAAGAGGGGTCGAAACATCGAGCTGGTACAGAAACCCAAAGCGGAGGAGGATGTGGCCGTGGCGGCGGCCTCCATCTTGGCGCGTAATGAGTTTCTGCGCCGGCTGCACTTCCTCTCGCAGGACGCCGGATTGGATCTTCCCAAGGGGGCCTCGCCCAAATCGGATGAGGCCGGGATCGAGCTGGTCCGTCGACACGGGCCCGAGGTCCTGAGCCGATTTGCCAAGACGCATTTCAAGACCACACGCCGCATCCTGGCCCGCAGCGCACATCCCCGTTGACGACCGCCGGACCGGCGGCCAGCCGGGAGAACCGGTCGTCGGGAACGAAACAGGCGCATAATGACTTAGGCGGTAAAGGAGGCCATAATGGCGATCGAAACCAAACGCCTGTATTTCGAGGATCCCTACCGGACAGATTTCGAGGCCCGGGTCCTATCCCGGCGAGATCTGCTTGAGGGACAGGCGCTGATCCTGGATCAGACATGTTTTTATCCCGAAGGAGGCGGGCAGCCGGCGGATAGGGGAGTTCTGTGCGGAGTCGAGGTCAAGCATGTTTTTGAGCAGGGAGAGGAGATCCTGCATCTCGTGGCGTCGCCGGTTTCGGATGACGGTGTGAGGGGAAGGATCGATTGGGAAACACGGTTCGACCACATGCAGCAGCATTCCGGTCAGCACGTGCTGTCGCAGTGTTTTCACCGGCTCTTGAACGGTAAGACCGTCTCGTTTCATTTGGGAGAAAAAATATCCACTTTGGAAATCGCCCTCCCCTCGATTACGGATGCGGATGTCGCCCGCGTCGAAGACTGTGCCAACCGGGCCGTGTTTGAGAACCGGGAGATCCAGACCTATTTTGTGGACGAGGATGAGATCGCTCGAGTACCGCTTCGCAAACCGCCGCAGAAGGCGGGACGCATCCGGGTCGTGGAAGTGGCGGGATTCGATTTTACCGCCTGCGGCGGCACCCATCCCCGCCGGACAGGCGAGATCGGATGCATAAAACTGCTGAAACAGGTGAAGATCCGCAATAATGTTCGCTTTGAGTTCGTAAGCGGGGGCCGGGCCCTGCAGGATTACAGCCGGAAGCAGCGTATCCTTGCCGACCTGGCGCTGAAATTTTCATCGGGTGAGGCGGATCTGCCCCTCGCCGTCGACAAAATGATGACCGAACAAAAAGGGCTCAAGCGGGAGCTTCGGAAAGTCGGGGAGCGAGTCCTCCAGCATGAGGCTCGAGAAATGGTGCGCGAGGTCGATGAGCCGGTCATCGTCAAGCTGTTCGAAGAGGGATCCGCGCAGGAAGTGCGTCAGCTGGCCCTGGCGGTCATCCGAAATTCGGGTTTCGTGACGCTCTTTGGACTTCGCTCCGGAGATAAGGCGCATCTGATCATGGCGCGATCGGAGGATTTGGCGCTGGATTTGCGGGATCTTATTCCTGTAGTCTCCCCGCTCTTGGATGCCAAGGGGGGCGGGCGGCCCTCTCTGGTGGAACTGGTGGGGAAAAATCCGGCCGCCCTGGCAGCGGCCTTGGATAGGGCCCGTGGGGCGATCAAGCTATGAGCATAGTGCCCCAGCATTTTTATTCGTAACGGAGGCAGGCGATGGGATCGGTCCGGGCGGCCTTCTGGGCCGGGAAGATCCCGAAAAACAGCCCCACGGATACCGAAACGGAGAATCCGGCGATTATCGACCAGGGTGTTACCGAAGCGGGGAGCGGCGTCGTCATTCGAACGATGAGCGCAACCAGGAAGCCGATGAGGATTCCGGCCGCTCCGCCGGTCCCGGTCAGGAACAACGCTTCGACCAGGAACTGCTTGAGGATGTCGCCGGCGCGGGCGCCGATGGCCTTACGGATCCCGATCTCACGGGTCCGCTCTTTGACCGTGACCAGCATGATGTTCATGACGCCGATCCCGCCGACCAGCAGCCCGATGGACGAGATCACGATCATGACGAGATAGGCGGCACCCGTCAGCTGGTTGTAGAGATCGATGAGGGTGTCTTGGCCGAAGACGGCGAAGTCATTGGGCTTTCCGAATGGAACCTGCCGCCTCCGCCGCAGGACATTGATGATCTGTTCGGTCGCTTCCTCGCAGGAGTTTCCGTCGGCGGGAGCGGCGATGATCTCCAGAGATTCCATCTCATAGGGAAAATATTTCATCAAGGTGGTGATGGGAATGCCCACGATATTGTCCTGGCTTTGCCCGAAAATGGTACCCCGCTTTTCCAGTATGCCCACCACGGTGAACTTTTCCGCTCCGATGCGTATGTCCTTACCGATGGCTTGCGTATGCGGAAAGAGGGTCTCGTTGGCATCCGCA
>Ga0180437_10002805_pt1 | contig 26943 bp, 28 predicted proteins | sample SS_ome_4_FD_132410 | JGI IMG/M metagenome (GOLD analysis project Ga0180437, IMG submission 132410) | Hypersaline lake sediment archaeal communities from the Salton Sea, California, USA - SS_3_D_1 metaG | ecosystem: Environmental > Aquatic > Non-marine Saline and Alkaline > Hypersaline >...
CGTCCGCAAAAAGCATTTGTTGTGATGGGACAATTCTCGCATCGTTATGATCAACTGGTCACGACTCGTCCCAAACACGTTTTGGCCAAAGGGCCGGGAAGACATCTATCCATGCGTTTTTATAACAGTAAAGGACACGTCTTCCATGGGAATTGTCTGCCAGAGGCAAATTGCGGACAAGAAGGAACTCGTCTTAGAAACACTGTACACTTCGTCCGCAAAAAGCACTGCCTGACATAATCCCGTGCGTTTTTCAAACAGTGACAGGTTCGTCAGGCAGATATTGGATTTTAGCATATTTTAGTCAAAATGTCAAGGCTGTAACAAAAAAGCCCGATATTTAGTATCGGACCAAGAATAAAGCGGTTTTAAGGCCGGCTGTGGCGGTTGTTGAGCCGGTTTTTGATGGCGTCTCTAATCTGCTGATAAGCAAGGCGAAACGGCCAGAATATGGCCTGGAAAAAGAGCTTAACTAAGCGCTTGAGCGCGTTGGGAACGGCCTGGCGATAGCCAAGAAAGCTTAAGCCATAATGCAGGGCAAATAAGAGAACAAGGCAGGCAATAAAGAGGCTGAATATCTTGTCCATTTTCACCTCCCTGATTGGCTAATTTATCATAAAAACTAATAATTGTCAATGTGCAAAATCATTTTAGAAAATAGCCTGAGTTGTGGTATAATCTAGCTAATAATAAGCTTAAAATTATTAAGCATAAGTATATGAACAAGATATTTTATTTGTTCGTTGTTTTGGCCCTTTTCGGTCTTATCGGGGCGGGCTGTGCTTTGCTTGAACCGCCGGCAGAGCCGCTTGAGCCGGTTGAACCGACGGCAAATCCGGCTGAATATCCCGAGCTGGCCAATCCGGCTTCGGTTTACTGCGTCCACGACATTGGCGGCAAGCTCAAGATGTATGAAAATGAGGACGGCGTGAGCGGTTACTGCCTTTTGCCGGACGGACGGCTGTGCGAGGAATGGAAGCTTTTCAACAACAAGGGAACCGAATGCATGCCTCCGGAAGTGGACATGGTGCCGGTGAATTAGAGATTAGAGATTAGTTAACTGGTTAATTGGTTATAATTTTTTAATTTAAAAAATATGTCTACCGGATTAAAAATCGGCTTGGCAGTTGTCGGCATCGCGGTTGTTGGCGGGGCCGGGCTCTTTGTTGCCAATGAGCTTGACTGGATTGATTTGTGGTATATCGCGGACAAGGGAGAGGCATTAAAAGAGTACGGCTGCTGCACCCCATTTTGCCAGGAAACCACCAAGTCGGCCTGTGAAAGCACGCCTGAAGGAAGCTGGAGCAAATTTGAATGCAGTTCGGTTGAAGAGTGCGTGCCTTTGTGCTGTACGCCGTTTTGCCGCAATGTCAACAAGCTTACTTGTGATTCCGGCGGCGGCACCCGGCATCCTGTTACCTGCGACCAGGTGGAGGAGTGCGATGTTAAATGCTGTTTGCCGCTTTGCGACGACATGAGTCCGGAGATTTGCAGACAAAAAGGCGGCACCCCCTCGGATACCACCTGCGCCAAGGTTAATGAGTGCGTTGAGGGGTGCTGTACTCCGGAGTGCGAGGACACTACCCAGGCGATCTGCAGCATGCTTGATAATTCAAGCTTTAACAAAAATACCAAGTGCGCTGATCTTGAGGAATGCGAAACCGTCTGCTGCAAGCCGGAAGACCGGGTCATGAGCAAGAAAGCCTGCCAAATGGCCGGCGGTACTTTTGAAGAAACAGCCAGCTGTCCCGGCTTTTACGCCAGCCCTTACGCAACAAAAATTATTCAGCCGGCCGGACATGCCGATTACGGCGAATGGGAGTTTTATGTTGACGCCCACACCTGCGCTAAAACAATTGAGAGCGAATGGCAGGGCGAGATTTCCTTTGATTGGCTTTATCTCAACCCCGAAGTGCCGCCGATTCAGGGCGCCAAGCATGACATAACTTTCACTCCCGGGGCGGACGGTTCATTCACCACCAAAATTGAGACATTGGATGTTTTCGGGCAGATTACAGGCAATTATATCGAGGTTTGGTTTGAAATGCCTTTTCCGGTGGGCGAAGTGCGCGCGGACGGGTTTGTCCATAACGGTTTGAAAAGGGGAATGGATTGCACGAACTAGCGGCCTTGGGATGGGCTCGGGCCCTTCGGGCCCTCGCCGGGATTGGAGATTGGTTAATTGGAGATTGGAGATTGGGGATTAGTTAATTGGTTAATTAGTTGATTAGTTAATTAGTTTAGTATGGGAAAGTCATTTTATGATTTGGAGGTGTGGAGGATCGGCTTTGATTTATTGAAAAAAATATATAAAATTTCAGAGAATTTTCCCAAGTTTGAGCAATACGCCTTGGGCAGCCAGCTTATCCGGTCGGCCAATTCAATTATTGCCAATATTGCCGAAGCCCATGGCCGGTATTATTACCCTGATAAAATACGTGTGCTTTATACTTCGCGCGCGGAAATCCAGGAAACCCGCAGCCATCTTCGCGTTGCTTTCGGCCAAAGCTATATTGACGAGCTGACATTAAAAAAATTGGATGCGGAATATGAGTCACTGACGCGCAAACTAAACATGTTTATTTCATATTTATCAAACCAATCAAAATCCTAATCTCCAATCTCTAATCTCTAATCTCTAATCTCTAATCTCTCTTTCCTTACAAGATAACCAACCTTAATCCAATACACTGCCAATATGACCCCCAACCAAACAAAACTCTACTTCGACATTGAAACTCTTCCGGCTGATGAATCTAAATTCAAAACCCTGGAAAAGCTCTACAAAAAGAAAAAGAAAAAAGGAATTGATAAAGGCAGTTTGGAAGAATATATTGAATCAACCGGCCTGGACGGGGCATGGGGGAGAATATTCTGTTTGAGCTACGCAATGAACGACGACCCGGTTGAATGCTTGTCCGGCGAGGAAAAAGATATTATTAAAACATTCTGGAAAATCGCGCCTCAGGCTGATTTGTATATCGGTTTTAATGTGCTGGATTTTGATTTAAAATTCATTCTCCAGCGCTCAATCATCCACCAGATCCAGCCGTCAGTTGATATTTCCTTTGCCCGCTACCGCGATTTTCCGGTGTATGACATAATGTGGGAATGGACCAAGTGGCAGTATAAAATATCAATGGACGAACTTGCCCAGGCCCTTGGCTTGCCCACATCCAAAACCGCTCTCGACGGCTCAGCCGTGCATGAGTATTATCAAAAAGGCAAATACAAAGAAATCCAAAAATACTGCAATGCCGATGTCGAGCTGACAAGAAAAATATTTAAAAGGATGAGGTTTGAGGGGTAAACTATATGGCAAAAGATAATAAAAAAGACAAAAAATTAGTAATGGCAATTCCAACTGCAGGCAAAACCAAGGAAGAAATAACCAAGGAAGCTATTAAGGTTCTTCGTGAAAAAGGTTTGCTTAAAGAAAAAGAAGAAAAAGAAGAGCCTCAGGATAGAGATGACCGCTGGGAGGATATGGTTGCTGAAACCTTTGCAAGAGGAAATAAGCCTAATAATAATGAGGTTTGAGGGGTAGGTTGACATGTCGATATAAATTCTGTATATTGTAGCGTTAAGATTATGCAAAAAGAAGCAAAAGCAAGAATTAAAATTAATCAATTGCTCCAAGATGCCGGTTGGAGATTTTTTGATGATAAAAATGGCAAGGCCAATATCGTACTTGAGTCTAATGCAAAAATTACTCAAAAAGATATTGATGCTTTTGGTGAGGATTATCAAAAAACTAAAAACGGTTTTATTGATTTTTTGCTTTTAGATGAAGATGGTTATCCCTTAGTGGTTTTAGAAGCTAAGTCAGAAGAAAAGAGCCCGCTAGATGGCAAAGAGCAAGCCCGACGTTATGCAAAATCTCAGAATATTCGCTTTATTATACTTTCAAACGGTAATTTACATTATTTTTGGGATTTGGAAAAAGGTAACCCCGAAATTATTACAGAGTTTCCCAGTCAAGAATCATTAAAGCACAGAGAGCAGTTTAAGCCCGACCACAAGAGCTTAGCTGAGGAAAGGGTTGAACCTGATTACATTGTTTTGACTCAAAAATCGGACTATCTCGAAGATCCGCAATGGAAAAACAAAGATGAAAGAGATGATTTTATTAAGAAACACGATCTTAAATTTTTGCGACCTTATCAATTGGATGCGATTCATGCTCTTCAGGAAGCTGCTAAAAATGGTGAAGAACGATATCTTTTTGAAATGGCTACCGGTACCGGCAAAACTTTGGTTTCCGCTGGAGTAATAAAACTATTTTTGAGGACAGCAAACGCTAAGAGGGTTTTATTTTTAGTTGATCGCTTGGAGCTTGAAGACCAGGCTTTTAAGAATTTTGTAAGATACTTGGAGAAAGATTTCCATACTGTTATTTATAAAGACAATAAGGATGACTGGCGGAAGGCCGAAATTATTGTTTCGACTGTCCAGAGCCTATCTTTTAATAATAAGTACAGCAAGTTATTTTCTCCAACTGATTTTGATTTGGTGATTTCGGATGAGGCGCATCGTTCGATCGGTGGCAATAGCCGAGCTGTTTTTGAATATTTTATTGGCTTTAAGCTTGGTCTGACTGCGACTCCGAAAGATTATTTAAAAAATTTGGATCCAAATAAAGTCAGTTCGCAGGATCCTCGCCAATGGGAAAGACGTCAACTTTTAGATACATATGTGACTTTCGGTTGCGCCAGCGGTGAGCCCACTTTTAGGTATAGCCTGCTTGACGGCGTTAAAGACGGTTATCTTATTAATCCAATTGTTGCCGATGCTCGAACCGAGATAACCACTGAATTACTATCAGATAAAGGATATTCGCTTATAGTTAAAAATGAGGATGGAGTTGAAGAAGAGCAGGTATTTTTTCACCGTGATTTTGAGCGAAAGTTTTTTTCGGAAAAAACAAATCAAATGTTTTGTAAGATATTTTTGGAAAATGCATTTAAAGATCCGATTAGCGGCGAGGTAGGTAAGTCAATCGTGTTTTGTGTTAGCCAATCTCATGCATCAAAAATAACTCAGATTTTGAATCAATTTGCAGATAAACTTTGGCCCGGTAAATATAATTCTGATTTTGCGGTGCAGGTTACTTCCAATATTCCCGATGCACAACAAATGACAGTTGCTTTTTCTAATAATAATTTAAATGGACATACTAAAATTTTAGAAGGTTATAAATCCAGCAAAACTAGGGTTTGCGTTACGGTTGGGATGATGACAACGGGCTATGACTGTCAGGATGTCCTTAATCTTTGTATGTTGAGGCCGATTTTTTCTCCAACTGATTTTATTCAGATGAAGGGAAGAGGTACGAGGAAATATATATTTAGTTATCAAGATGAAGAGGGGGATACACAAAAAATAGAAAAAGAAAATTTTAAACTTTTTGATTTTTTTGCCAACTGCGAATATTTTGAAGAAAAATATAATTATGACGAAATTCTTAAGCTTCCGCAAAAGGCTGGCAAAAGCAAGGATTCCGGAGAATCGCTTGAAATTGATGAGTTAGAAGTATATCAGCCCGATCCGTTGAAGACTTTAACGGAAACACCAGTGGGGCCCAAGGGCATGAAGGTTGATCGTAAATTATTTGAAAAATTTGAAGAAAAAATCAAAAAAGATCCTGTTGTTAAAGATAAATATAAAAAGGGTAATCTGGATGCGGTTGAAGATTATATAAAAGAGAATATTTTTGATAAGCCAGAAGAATATTTTAACTTAGAAAAACTACGAAAGTCCATCAAGGCAGATCGGCGTATATCTTTGCGCGAATTCGTTGAGAAGGTTTTTGGCGATATCAGCCGCTTTAAAACAAAAGACGAGCTCTTGAATGAAGAGTATGAAAAATTCATATCTATTCATAAGCCAGAGCCGAAGTATGCGCCTTATATTAAAAACTTTTTAAAGGCGTATATCACCGATCCGGAAGTTCAGGATATTGTTGAATCTAAAGATTTTGGTCGTTTTTATACTAATCCAAAAGTGACCTTTGAAGAATTTAAGGCCTTGAATGGCTATCGTGAAAAAATTCCAGAGTATGTTAAGGATTATGTGCCGATAAATAAATTTATGTAACCATGCTTAATCAAGAAACAAAAAGAAAAATAGATAATGCTCGAGATATTTTAGTTGGTAAAGTGCCTGATCCAAAGGCTCAAGTCGAGCAAATTACAACCGCACTGATTTATAAGTTCATGGATGATATGGATAGAGAGGCGGAAGAGATTGGCGGTAAGGCCAGATTTTTTGCCAATGATTATAAAAAATATTCTTGGGGCAAATTAATCAATCCAAAGTTGAGCGGTCAGGAACGGCTTGATCTTTATGTGGAAGCGATTGCGAAGATGAATAAAAATCCGCATTTACCCCAGCTCTTTAGAGATATTTTTAAAGGCGCTTTCTTGCCTTACAGAAGCCCGGAAACACTTAATTTATTTTTAAAAGAAATTAATTCTTTTGAGTATAGTCATAGTGAAGATTTAGGTGATGCCTTTGAGTATCTATTGTCTATCATGGGTTCTCAAGGGGACGCCGGTCAATTTAGGACACCGCGTCATATTATTGATTTTATGGTTGAGGTGGTGGATCCGAAAAAGAGCGATAAAATATTAGATCCGGCTTGCGGCACGGCCGGTTTTTTGATTTCCGCTTATAAACATATTCTTAAAAATAATTCTTCCAAACTTAAAAAAACTAAAAATGAGTCAGTTGTTAAGAAGGGTGAAACCATGGAGGAGACTGTTATCGGCGGAGAAAAATTTCGGGGAGATTTACTTACTCCTGAGGAGCGAAAAAAATTAATGAATAATATTGTTGGTTATGAGATTTCGCCTGACATGGTAAAACTTTCTTTAGTAAATATGTATTTGCATGGTTTTTCCGAACCGCAAATATTTGAATATGACACTCTCTCAAGCGAGGACAGGTGGGATGAAATGTTTGACGTTATTATGGCTAACCCTCCGTTTATGACACCCAAGGGTGGTATCCGGCCCCATAATAGATTTTCCGTGCAGGCTAATCGTAGTGAAGTTTTGTTCGTTGATTATATTTTAGAGCACTTAAATCAAAAGGGCCGGGCTGGTATTATTGTTCCGGAAGGCATTATTTTTCAAGCAGCTAACGCCTACAAAGAACTTCGCCGTTTGTTAGTTGAAGACGGGCTTTTCGCGGTGGTCTCTTTGCCGGCCGGAGTCTTTAATCCTTATTCAGGCGTTAAAACTAGTGTTTTGTTTTTTGATAATACGATCGCTAAACAGGCTGATAATATTCTTTTTATAAAAATTACCAACGACGGTTTTGATCTTGGTGCGCAAAGACGAAAATTAGACAACGATGGTGAACTGCCAATCGCTTTGCAGGTTTTGAGAACTTACAGAGAAGGACTTGAAAAAGGCATCGGCAAGAAATTTAAGATTGATAAAAGCTTGGATTATATTGCCTGGCTTACTCCCAAAAAGAAAATTATTGAGAGCGGTGATTATAATTTATCTGGTGAGAGATATAAAGCAATTGAAAGTTATAAAAAACAAAAGTGGCCAGTGGTTAAGCTGGGCGATGTGGTTTTGGATATGAAAGATGGCGGAACGCCTTCAAGAAAAAATCCGGAATATTTTGGTGGAAAAATAAAATGGTGCGTAGTTAAGGATATTCAGCCAGAGATAACCGAAACTAAGGAAACCTTAACTGAATTAGGTTTAAAGAATAGTTCTGCAAAAGTTTGGCCTAAGGATTCTGTAATAATATCATTGGGTGCTTCCATCGGACACGTAGGGATCGCTAAAGTTCCAGTCGCAACAAAACAAGGCTTGTCTGGAATTGTCGTTAATAAGAAAAAAATATTACCTGAATTTTTGTACCAAATTTTATTAGTTAAGAAAGATATCATTCAATCGTTTGCCACAGGGGTTACGATCAAAGAAGTTAGGCCATCAAAGTTAAAAGAATTATTGATTTTTCCACTTCCGCCTATCAGGGTCCAAAAAGAGATACTAAAGCGAATTGAAGGTAAGCAGGAAATTATAAACGACGCTAAAGAGCTTATTGCCAAAGTTGAGAGAGAGAGAGCAAATTCTGGACAAATTTTTGAGAGGCTAGATTGTGAGTGGGTTGAGCTGGGTGAAGTATGCAAAACAACATCTGGTGGAACTCCGTTAAAAAGTAGGATGGAATATTATGAGGATGGTAGCATCCCATGGTTAAAAAGTGGCGAAGTTGATCAGGGTTTTATATATAAATCTCAGGAAAAGATAACTGAAAAAGGACTTAAAGATTCGTCAGCAAAAATATTTCCAAAAGATACAGTTCTCGTAGCTATGTATGGTGCTACCGCCGGCAAAGTTGGTTTATTGAAATTTGAAGCCACAACAAACCAAGCGATTTGCGGAATATTACCAAATGATAAATTGTACCCAGAATTTTTGTATTATTATCTTATGTCTCAAACTCAAAAAATAGTTAAATTAAGCGGTGGTGGTGCCCAGCCTAATATTTCACAAAATATAATACGTAAAATTAAAATCCCACTCCCATCTCTTGAAATTCAAAAACAAATTGCCGGCCGGTTTAAAAGGCAGTCAGAAGCCGTTCAGGCCAACAAGCAGTTAATTAACGTTTTTGAGCAACAAATCCAAGATGAAATAAACGAAGTTTGGGGTAATTAGCACTTACTGTAGAACTTACTATTGACAAATATTTCTAGCCTGCTATAATAACGGCAGGCTTATTTTATTAATTAAATATATCATAAATATGAATGCAGAATATAATTTCAAAAAATTTACCAAAATTGGCTCAAAGTTGAGCAATTACACCATTAGCTACAATGGCAAATCCTTTACTTTTGGGTTTAACAGCGGATTTTATACAAGGGAAAATATAAGTCAGTATAGCAAGGTGGTGCTGTTTTACGATGTAGGCAGGAATGCCGTAGCTTTTCAGTTCTCAAATGAGCAGGACGCTCAGGGTGCTTTTACTGTAGTTCATAGTAATAATCAAACCACCGGTTCCGTAACGGCCAAATCGTTTATCATTGAAAATAAGCTTGACAATGAAAAGTACTATGGCAAAAAAGAACCAAAAAAAATTATCGATAAAAATATTGGAGAGCTGTATGTCATCGAGCTTGATGTACTTACAAATGATCAGTAATGATTTATTTATTGATATAGCTCAAGTATAATAGACTCTTTTAAGATTTATGAGCAAAAGAATAAAAAAATCTAGGTTACATAAATATCCCTACCCAGATAAAATTCAAATTGATAAGGCAAGCTTAGAGCTTAAGTTGCGTGAATATAAAGCTGCAATAAAGAGTGGGTTTGCATGGAGGGATCTTTTGTTTTTGATTCCAGCCTGGGCAATATTATGTACATCAAATTTTAATAGTATTTGGTTACTGTCGGAAGAAGCGCTTAAGGGGATTTATCTAGCTTTTATGCTTATCGGAACCGTTGATTTAATTAAAAATAAGTTATTTAAAAAAATTACAAATATGAATGAAGATGTTTCAATGACTATTGATAAAATTACTAATGAATGTAAATGATTATGTCTCAATATTATAATTCCCAGCGTAAAAGGGGACTGTATGACCCTAAATCAAAAGAACCATTTAAACTATCTCGTTCAAAGATAGACTTGTTTTTGGAGTGCCCTCGTTGTTTTTATTATGATCGCCGGTTGGGCGTTGGGCGGCCGCCGGGGTTTCCGTTTGCCTTAAACTCTGCCGTTGATGCTCTTTTAAAACAAGAGTTCGATGTTCATCGGGTTAAGGGCACGAAACATCCGTTGATTGAAAAATACGGCATTGATGCTATTCCGGTTCCTCATGATGATTTAGATAAGTGGCGAAACAATTTTACTGGTGTCCAGTTTCTACACAAGCCAACTAATTTATTAATTTTTGGGGCGATTGATGATCTTTGGCAAAATTCAAAAGGCGAATATATTGTCGTTGATTATAAAGCAACGGCTAAAGCAGAAGAAATTACTGAACTGGATAAAGACTGGCACGAGGGGTATAAAAGACAAATGGAAGTTTATCAGTGGCTATTAAGGAAGAACGGTTATAAAGTTTCTAACGTTGGTTATTTTGTTTATTGCAATGGTATTGCAGATGCCGAAGCTTTTGACCAAAAGTTGGAATTTCGCGTGAATTTGATAAGATATAAGGGCAACGATTCATGGGTTGAAGAAACAATTAAAAACACGTATAAGTGTTTGAGGAGGAAAACAATTCCTAAGTCGAACCCTGACTGTGATTATTGTGCTTATGTAAATTCAGTAAATAGTAATTCCTGAAATATATTCTCTCCATAAAAAAGCCACACTAGTTGAGTTTTTAGGGTGATATTATTCTTGACTTGCTTAGATAATAAGGATAATTCTGATACCACTCTCCGGGGTGGTATTTTGATTGGAAAAATTTTTATTTATTGCTTGACAAAAAATGATTTTTTCTTTAATATCATAAGCCAATGTTGAGGAGGTGCTCTTTGAAACAGTTAATAAAGATTCCTCATAATGAAAACCGCTGGATGGACGAGCTTATGCTTGACCGGCCCAGGGTGATTTCAAGCGGCCAGCTGGCCCATATACTTAAGATTAGTACTAGTCCGTTTCCCGAGCTGTGTGATGTTGTTGAACTGCGCAAAACCGGCTGGGAAAAAACCATCATCATGAAGTCAATGTATTGTTTGAATACTTTCCGCCATGAGCTCGGGCTTGAGCCGTACAATTTCGGCTTTAACCGCTTTCACGTGGTTAAGCCAAAGGAGTATGAAAAAAAAGTGCGCCAGGAAGAGGTTGAAGAAGGGCGCTGCCTTCACGGCCGCGCTTATCTCCAGCGCCGGTCCGACCGCGTTGCTTTTACCCTTGACGCAACGCACGAGCTGGCTCATATGGCGGCATACAATGTTTTGCTGATTAAGGTCCGCGGCAGTGAATTCTTTATCCGCGACCGCCAGAACGGGTTTGGCATTAAACATGAAAAAGGGCAGGTTGGCGAAGGCCTGAACGAGGCAGTGACTGAAATCATTGCCCACATTATCCGTTTGCGTTTGGTCAAGCTGCGCGGCGGGCTGTCGCCTGACGCAAAGACTGCTTTGACTGAAAGCTGGAGTTATCTGCCTCTCATCAAGGTGGTCAACGCAATAGTTGATAAAATCTCCCGAAACGCCAATGACCAGCGAATGGTTGAGGAATCATTATTTTCTGATTACTTTTGCGGCACAAAGCGCTTTTTTACCAAGCTTTACAAGCGCTTGCCCGGGGCAGCGGAAATTCTGCGCCAAATGGGCAAGACGCCGGCTGACGCCCTTAAGGCGGCAAAAAAGCTCAAGCTGAAAGAGATCGTGCCGCTCTTGTCAGACATTGTGAAAAATTCATAATCGGCTTAACCCTGCAGTGCGGGGTTTTTTATTTATAAATACGCGAAAAAATGTTATAATTATCCCATGAAAAAAGTGGCAAAAATAGAATGCAGTCAGGATTTAAAGCAATGCGTCAGCCGGGTGGTTGGCGAGCTTGGCGGTTTGGCAAATTTTGTCAAACCGGGCGAAACCGTGATGCTTAAGCCTAATTTTAATACAGCTGATCCATATCCGGCTTCAACGGATATGGATTTTTTGCGCGCGGTTATTGAAATTTGCTATGAGGCCGGGGCAAAAATGGTTATGGTGGCTGATTCATCAACCATGAGCCTGAACACGGGAAAAGTAATGGAGCAGATCGGGGCGAATGAAATTGAAACAATGGCCAAGCCGGCCCGGCTATACAACCTGGACGAGCGGGAATGGGTTAAGAAAAAAATTCCCCAGGGCCGGGTCCTGAAATCGGTTTCTATTCCGCGCCTGCTGGAACGGCCGGACAAGCTGATTCTTTTGCCCTGCTTAAAAACGCATTTCCAGGCGCAGTATACCGGCGCGCTCAAAATTTCCGTCGCTTTTATGAAGCCGTTGCAAAGGGTTAAGCTGCATCTTGTCCATTTGCAGGAGCAGATTGCCGAGCTTAACACCCTGATTCATCCTGATTTAATTATTATGGACGGCCGCAAATGCTTTATTTCCGGCGGGCCGTCGCACGGCGAACTGGCCGAGCCTGGCCTGATTATGGCTTCGGAGGGAAGGGTGGCAATTGATATTGAGGGCGTCAAAGTAATACAGTCGTTTCCGAAAAATTCTTTAAAAGATATTAAGCCGGAAGAACTGCCCCAGATTAAAAGGGCGATTGAACTCGGCATTGAATAATTAATTTAATTTTTATGGCAAAACAAAACTTTACTGCCGAAGAGGCAAAAGAAATCGGCGATCAGCTCGGCATTGACTGGTCCAAATTCGATGTTGACCAGTTCCGCCGCGGGCTGGATGTTGAACTGGAACACGGTCTCCGTGATACGGAAACCAATGTCACCAATGATGATCCCTTGATGACCGGAAAAATTACTCTGGCCCATCTTAACGAGTTTCCCGATTATTACGACCGACTGGAAAAGATGGAAAAAGAAGCCGAGGCATACTGGGAAAATAATTAAATCAAGCGCATGAAAAAAGTCGCGATATTTGACATTGACGGAACGATTTTTCGCTCCAGCCTTTTGATTGAGCTGGTGGAAAAGATGATTGCGAAAAATCTTTTTCCCGAAAACATCCGTGACAATTACAAAGACCAGTACCATGCCTGGCTCAACCGCCAGGGGGCGTACAGCGATTATATTAACGCGGTGGTCGAGGCTTATAACGATAATATCAGGGGCGTGAATTATGCCGATTTTAAAGAGGCGGCCCATGAGGTAATTAAGAGGATGAAGGACCGGGTTTATTGCTATACCCGTGATCTGGTAAAAGAATTAAAAGAAAATGATTATTACCTTTTGGCAATTTCCCATTCGCCAATGGAGATTGTCCAGGACTTTGGCCAAGAGATGGGCTTTGACAAGGTTTACGGAAGGATTTACAAAGTCGGAGCCGACGGCAAGTTCACCGGGGAAATGGAATTTGTTGATTTGATTTCCGACAAGGCTAAGGTGCTGGAGCGGGCGGTGCAAAAAGAGGGGCTGACCCTGGAAGGTTCAATCGGCGTGGGGGATACGGAAGGGGACATCACCATGCTTTCCAAGGTTGAACAGCCGATTTGCTTTAATCCCAACCAATTATTGTATAACGAGGCAAAAAAGCAAGGCTGGAAAATCGTGGTTGAACGCAAAGACGTTATTTATGAAATATCCTGAATTAAAAACACAAGATTTGCCCAAAGCGCCGAGCTGGACAAAAGCGCTTGGCGTCGGCCTGGTGGTGATGGGTATGGCCATTGGCACGGGCGAGCTGATTATGTGGCCGCATCTGATCAGCAAATTCGGCCTTGGTTTGCTTTGGGCCGCACTTGTTGGCATTGGCATGCAGTATTTTATTAACCAGGAGGTGGCCCGCCACGCTTTGGCAACCGGGGAAAGCTTTTTTACTTCTTCGGCCAGGATTTTTAAATGGTTTGTTCCGTTCTGGTTTGTTGCGGCAATTCTTTTGTATATCTGGCCGGGGTGGGCCAGCGCCATGGGCACGACATTGAGCGAGCTGTTTGGTTTTGGCAATTACATGCTCTGGGCGTGGGCGTCTTTGTTTCTCGTGCTCATACTTACTTTTACCGGGCGGGTTGCTTATGTCATGCTGGAAACATCTTTGAAAATTATTGTGCCAATATTTATTGTTCTGCTTATTGTGGTCAGCTTTTTAAATCTGCAGGCCGAGCATGTTGTTGAGGCTCTGCGCGGTTTGATAAATTTCGGCTGGATTCCCCAGGGGGTGGATATTAATGTTTTTCTCGGGGCGATTGTTTTTGCCGGCGCCGGGGGGATGCTCAATCTCTGCGTTTCGCTCTGGTACCGCGACAAGGGCGCGGGCATGGGCAAATATGTCGGCCGGATTACCAATCCAATTACCGGCAAGACCGAGGCAATGACTGTTTCCGGATATAAGTTTGATCCGAATAAAAAAAATCTCAAGCGCTGGAAAGAATGGATGCGTTTTGTAAGGGTTGACCAGGGAATAATATTTTTCACTGTTGGTTTGTTTACTCTTGTTCTTCTCAGCCTGAACGCTTATGTTATTTTAAAACCGCTCGGCTTGGTGCCCGAGGGGCTTGAGGTCGCCGTGGTCCAGGCGCATATTTTCGGCGATAAGTTCGGCATTATCGGCTATAAGGTATTTTTGGTGATGGCCTTTTTAATGCTCTTTGCCGTGATGTGGACCATATTTGACGCGGTTACCAGGATTGCCAGCGATATTCTTTATGTTAACTGCCGTTCGGGTTATTTTAAAAATATTTTAAAGCCGTTGCGCGGCTTATCAGAAAGCCATTTGTATTACATAATTATTTTACTGCTTGTCCTTGCCGGGGCGGCCCTGATACCCCTGCAGCAGCCGCTTACTTTTTTGATTATCAGTTCTGTTCTCGGAGGGTTAAGCATGGCGATTTACACGCCGGTGCTGTTTTATCTTAATAATTTCAAGCTGGCCAAGCCGCTGCGGCCGGGGCTGGTAACCAATTTTTTCATAATTGCGACTTTTCTGTTTTATTCTTTTTTTACAATCTTGATTATCTTAAATTATTTAAACATTAAAATTTTATGAGTGTAAATATTATCCGCCAGCAATATAAGCGATCGCGCAAGGTCTCTCCCAAAATAAGAAAAGAGGTTAAGTCGCGGGTGATTGGCTATGTGACCGCGGCATTCGCCCTGGTCGCCGGTCTGGCCTGGGACGAGGCAATCCGCACCCTGCTTGAGTATATCTTCCCGATTGACCGGAGCACGCTTTTGGCAAAATTTATTTATGCCGGCGTCATGACGCTTATTCTGGTAGTTGTCTCGGTGTATTTAATTAAGATTTTTCATGTTGCCGAAGAGGAAAAAGAAAAGGAGAAGAAAAAGGAGCAGAAAAAAGAAATCGCCAAGGTGGAGAAGTTATTAAAAAAATAATTTATGAGCAAATCCCTGATTATCATCCTGATATTAATCCTTTTACTTTTGCTTGGCGCAATGGTATGGTGGTTATGGGACTTTGGCCCGCCGTTTAGTTTTTATCATAAACAGGAAAACGCATTAATTATGAAATTAACCAGCCCAAATTTTGAAAACGGCCAGATGATACCGCAAAAATATACCTGCGACGCTGATAATGTCAGCCCGGCTTTGATAATCAACGAAGTGCCCGAAGGCGCCAAGAGCCTGGCAATTGTTATGCTTGATCCGGACGTGGCAGTCGGCACCTGGATCCACTGGACTGTTTGGAACATTGATCCCAAGACAAACGAGGTCGCGGAAAATTCAGTACCTTCCGGCGCGGTTGAGGGCAAAACCTCGTTTGGCAAGCCGGGATACGGCGGACCCTGCCCGCCAACAGGCACGCATCATTATATATTCCGCATTTACGCCCTGGACACCATGCTTGATCTCGGGCCGGACGCGGACAACCAAGCGCTTGAAGAGGCGATGTCCGGCCATGTGATTGGCAAGGCTGAATTTGGCGGCAAATATTCAAGAGATTAAACTAAAATAATATATATGACTAAAACATCAAAATGGCTGTTTATTATCGCCATTGTTTTGATCGGCGCGGTGGGCATGGGATGGTTCGGCTATTTGTACTGGAACGGATATTTTGAAGAACCAACAAACGGCATACCCCGCGAGGCGCCGAAAAACCATTCTGACGAGCCCGGCGATAACATGTATGACGAGATACGGGTTTTTGAACCCAACCCGAGCCAGGCGATAAAAAGCCCGCTTTCAATCCGCGGCGAGGCAAAGGGCACCTGGTTTTTTGAGGCTACTTTTCCCGTGTCATTGGTTGACGGCGAAGGCAACATTATTGCCACCGGCTTTGTTACGGCCCAGGATGAATGGATGACTGAAGAATTTGTTACTTTTGCCGGAACACTGGAATTTGAAAAGCCGAAGGTCCATAGCGGCGTTTTGATTCTGCGCAATGACAACCCCTCGGGTTTGCCGCAGTATGACAAGGAATACCAGGTGCCGATAAATTTTAGCAACGGCAACGGACTGACAAAAATTACCAATTTTGAAGAGTGCGTCCGGGCCGGCTACCCGATAATGGAAAGCTATCCGCGGCAGTGCCGCACTTCGGACGGCGAGACCTTTGTTGAGGAAATTGATGAAGAGGCTTCCGAGTGCCGGCCGACCGGCTGCTCCGGCCAGGTTTGCGCGGATGAAGACATTATTACCACCTGTGAATACCTTCCCGAATACGCCTGCTATGAAAACGCGGTTTGCGAGCGCCAGCCTGACGGCGAGTGCGGCTGGACAATGACTGATGAATTAATTAACTGTTTAGCGCAATATGAAGAAGAATAAATTTATAATAAAAATAAATTATTTTGTCATTCCGATAATCACTTTTTTAACCGGCTGGGTCGGCGGATATTTTACCGATCTCGGGATGGAATGGTACGACAAGCTCGCGGCGCCTTCATGGACGCCGCCGGGCGCGGTGATCGGCACGGTTTGGACGGTTATTTATATCCTGACCACGGTAGCGGCTTTGATTGTTTGGAATAAATTTAAGCGCGATAAAATTTTTTGGTGGATTGTCGGGCTTTTCGCGCTTAATACCGTGTTAAATGCTTTTTGGAGCTACCTCTGGTTTGCCAGCCAATTGATGGGCGCGGCAATTGTTGAGATGATTGTTCTTGAAGCAACAGTCATTGCTTTGATGGCCTTGATTTGGCCGCGTTCGCGCTGGGCTTCATTACTGCTTTTGCCTTATGCCGGATGGGTGCTTTTTGCCACTTATCTTGCCGCTACTGTCTGGCAAATGAACATGTAGCCTGTTGATAATTTGTTTTATCCACAAGGGGTTATCTTATATAATATAGGGGAAAGGTCGTAACCTTTGAAATTTAGCTAAAATAAGTAAATTAAGGCAGATATGAAACTTAACGTAATAGACTGGATTGCCATTATTTTGGTAATCGTTGGCGGTTTAAATTGGGGCCTGGTCGGTATTTTCAACTTTGACCTGGTCGCGGCAATATTTGGCGATATGTCCGTGATTTCACGGGTTGTTTACACCTTGGTTGGTGTATCGGCTCTGTGGATGATTTTTACCGCTTCAAAAATGGCAAAAAAATAAAAACGGGCATAATGCCCATTTTTTGTTTGTAAGGCAGGCCGATTCGGGTCTGCTTTATTTTTTAATGTTAAAGCAATGGTCAACAATACTCAAGGCGGAAAAGAGTATGGCAATGGTAAAAATAATTGTGCCGGCGAGGATCAGGGACTGGTTGGCCGGGCTTATCATCAGAATGGCAATGCCGATAAACTGGAAAAACATTTTATATTTACCGTATTTATTTGCCCCGATTTTGTATTGGTAGCCGATTTTTTTGGCAATCGGCGCGAGAATTCCCGCGACAATAACAACAATAATTTCCAGGGCAAGGATGGTAAACAGCATTGCCCGGGGAAGGCTCTGGTAGGCGACAAGGAACATCACGGTTAAAAATACGGTTTTGTCGACAAAGGGGTCGAACAGGGCGCCGAAATCAGTTGCCTGGTTGCGCAGCCGGGCAAGCGGCCCGTCAAAAAGATCAAGGCTAAAAGCAAAGACAAAAACCAGGAGCGCAAAAAATGAATAGCCGTAAATAATTAAAATAATTATCAGAGGCAGAAGCAGAAGGCGCAGCGCGGTCAATAAGTTCGGAGTGATAAAGCCGGGAAAATATTTGATGATTTTTTTTAAATATTTCTCCTTGATTTCAATTGCTTTTTTAAGCTTATCCATAAATTGATTTTTTCGGGACGATTATGCGCAGGGCCGAGGGAACAACCCGGACCGTTGCCCGGTCAAGCTCAACCCGGTCGCCGTCAAACTGGGCTTTGATTGTCCGTGACTGGCGGGGATTTATTTTAAATATTTTTCCCGAAGTGGTGAAGACAGCCGGGCTGGGCGGTTTTTTAAATATTATCAGCAAGAGGGCGGAAATCCACCAGCCGAAAAAAGTTTTGTTTGTCGTGATAAAGGCGTCAAGAATGCCGTCCTGGATGTCATATTTTTTTTTCGGGGTAAAGCCCATAAACCTGATCGCGTTGAAAATAAAAAAGTTATTGCCGCTGATGTTAAAATGCTGGCCGTCAACTTCAAAGTCAAAATCCCACAGCCGAATGCGATGGAATAAGAATTTTTTCCAGTAGGCAAGAAATCCGAGCTTGCGTTTTTCTTTAATCGGAGTGCGGCCGACCACTTCGGCCATGTGGCCGAAGGAAAAAGAAAGAATAAAATATTCATCTTCGTTTACCTGGCCGACGTCAATCATAATGCCGTGGTTTTCTGAGATATTTGCCAATGCCTTTTTTATGTTGTGCGGAATGCCGACGGCCTCGGCAAAAAGATTGCCCGAGCCCATGGGCAGGACGCCAAGCGGCATTTGGGAATTATTTTTTAAAATCCAGTTGGCGGCCAGACGGATTGTGCCGTCGCCACCGGCGGCGATAACCAGGTCATATTCTTCTTCCATCGGCTGGGTGCCTTTATAAAAATAATCCTGCACGCGCAGGATTTCCGGATCAATATTAATATTTTGCAAGGCCTCGACCAGGCGGGCTTGTTTTTTTTGTTTTGAAACCAAACCGGCTTTTGGATTGTAGAAAACAAGTGCGCTTTTCATATTATCGGATGATTACCACCAGACTTTTTTTATTTTTAATAAATAGCCGATGATATTGGTCAGGGGATGGAGGACCAGTGTGAGCAAACATGCAACGGCGATAATTTCTAAGCTCGGATAAACAAGCCAGTAAGTAAATAAAATAAATCCGAGAATAAAATCAAGCTGGTCGGCTATGGGCCAGGATTTGCCCGAGGCGATGTTAATCCTTCTTTTGATAAAACTTTTTATGAGATCGCCAACCATTGCGCCGAGTCCGGCAAGGAAGCCGAAAAGCAAAAAATTAACTTCATTAAAATCAACTATTGATATCGCCTGAATTTGCGGATATTGAAAAAGTAATTTTTGAACGCCGGCAACGGCGATTGCCACGATGACTCCGGTGAGAATCCCGCGCCAGGTTTTTCCTTTGCCAAGAATCGGCCTGCCCCAAAGTTCGCGTCCAGAGTCAATCGGCACCTTAAGAAATTTAAAAAGCCCGATTTTATCAATTATTACCGGCGACATGTTAGCCAGGTATGCCGCCAGGCAAAAATATGCTACTTTTAAAATAAGGCTGATAATCATATGATAATACGCTGTTTATTATACTAAAATAAGCGATTTTATTCAATTATATACTTGACAAGATCATTGCTTACTGCTAAGGTTGAGGACTGGTAAAAAAAGTACCTTAAAATAGGCAAAAACAGGCAACTTGCCCGCTCGGGCGTAAAGGAGGCTGAAGTAATGGCTGATAAATCAGACAAGACTTCTCAAGGTCCTGTGCGCCGCACCAAGCGGCGCAAGCTTAAGATCAAGAAGACTAAAAAGACCCTGATCGGCGTTCCGCCGTCCGGGGTTGTTTCTCCGCCGCCGTCAAGCAAGCAGGCCGACGCCACGGCTGAACCGGATCTGGCAAGGCCGGCCGTTCCTCCAAAGGAAAGGCTTTTGCCGGCGGACGCGGAAAACACTTCGCGTGATTTTGACCTGATTATTGACGACCATGTTGATACTGTCCGGGTGGGCGACGTTCTGATGATTCGGGCGACGGCAATGGAGCAGGTAGACGTCATCAAGGGCGTGCAGGTTTACGCGGCAATCAAGGTTCCCGAGGGTGAGTACGGCGGTGCGCAGATTGTTGAAGGCGACTTTGACGTCGATGACCGCACTTATACACCCGGACTCAAGGATTTTAGCAAGGAATCAATTGACGACGATATGCGCCAGACCCTGCATTCAAACGCCTTTACCAATGAGGAAGGAAACGTTTATTTCTGCCTCAAGTTTATCCAGCCCGGTGAAGTCGAGCTGGAGCTGGCATGGCTTTACACGGCAAAGCACAAGCACGGGCAGAAAATACGACGCTTCAAAGTGCTGCCGCATGAGCGGGGTACGGAAGTTGAATACGCTCCGCTGGCGCGCAAGCCGGCCTTCAGCAGCCTGGAGGAGCTTTACAACACGACCTGCCACATCAAGGCTGACGAAGAAGCTCCGGTCAGTTCACGCGTTCGCGTGACTGTTTTTCTCCAGGACGGCGCGGGAAATCCGGCCAAGGACGTGACCGTGGAAATCGAGACTCCGTCCAACAATCTCGTGATTGTTTCTGACGAGGGTCCGGGACCTGAGCCGCAAGCCGCCTGCTCAATGACCGGTGAGGATGGCTATTGCCATTTCTCTTTGAGCCACGTCGGCGGTTTTGCCGAGATGATCCGCTATCTGGTGAAGTGGGAGGACTTCAAAGGAAACTTTGTTACCCAACCTCACCGGATCCGGTTTGTTCAGCGCGATCTGGAATGCCATGTTGAGGCGCCGATGGAAGCCGAGGCTGGAACGCACGCCCGGGTGGGCGTGCAGGTGACCAATTTCGGCCGGGCCGTTCAGGGAGTGGCCATTCGGCTCAAGGTGGAAAATGAAAAAGCCGAGGTTTTTCTTGCCAGTGAAACCAATACCCGCGTTTCCGGCGATTTCGCCCATACCGCGGGTGACGGCTTTATTCTTTTCGACGTCCTGCACAAGGGTGACAAGCCCGAACCGCTGCGAGTGATCGTTGAGTGGGACCATGACGGCGAATGGAAAGAGATATTTCGAAGCATCCGCTTCGTTGAGAAGAAGGAGGAAAAGAAAATGGAGGCGACAGCCAAAAAGTCCCGTGATTTTTCCTTTATGCGCAAGCCGGCTTTCTATCTGCCGGCAAGCATCTTCGCGCTGTTGCTCGGCATTCTCATCGTCATCGGTGTGGATGCGGGCAGAGGAGGCGATTTTCTGGAAAGAGCCGGGGCCAATCTCAAGTCTCTTGTCGGCGTTTCAAGCCGGCCTTCGGCATCAAGTGATGACGAGTCCTACGCTTTGCTGAGCAACGACGACCCGTCAGTTCACGAGATGGCTTCCGAGGATGTGCCGCCGGTCGTGGTGGAAGAGGAGGAGGCCCTGCTACCCGAGGTGACTGAGAAGGACGACATGGTGTTCGCTCTCAACGAGGCCATGGACTCCGATGGTGATTCAAGCAATTTTTACGCCGATGATTCGGATGAGGGCGGCGACGATTCGTCGCCTGCGGCCGTGAGCGTGGATGAGGATGACGTGGACATTCTTTGCAAAGAGGATGACTGCAATATCCTTGTCGTGAACAAGAAGCTCAAGACCGATCTCGAGTCGGCCAAGGCAAACGAGCGCAAGGTCGAGAAGCTTTCCGAGAAGAACGGCGATCTCGAAGATGAGAAGCAGGCCCTGGAGGCAGAGCTCGAGGAACTCAAGAAGCAGCTCAAGAAGCCCCAGTACGTCGTGCCCAAGAAGCTCTACTGCCCGGGTGACTACGAGATCAGGTCGAACGGCATCTACCTGACCCATTGCAAGCCCATGGGCAAGAAGTAGCCTTACTTAGGTCAGACATAATCGAATGTAAATTCGGTTCAATGTCTGGCCTTTTTTGTTTTTCTTAGCTTCGCTTTCGGCGAGCTATTTTTTGAGTTTCGCCTTCGGCGACTTACTTTTTTGTCATCAAAAAAGTAAGCAAAAAACTGCCGGGGTGGGCGATGCGCTCTCAACTCTGTTAGGTCACTCCTACATCCTCCAGCCACGCTTAGCGCCCACCCCGGACCCCACGTCGGCCTGACCGTAGGCGTATCCAGTTATTTAATTAGATTAACCCGCTTATCTTGACTTTAAATGGAAATTTTTCTATAATCTAATTTATACGCGGCAAGGGAGCTGTGTATGAGAGACGATCAAGGGAGGAAAGATGAGGTTCTTTGCCAACATGGTTTAGCGGGCGCTTCTCCGCGCCCAGAGGTTCGTGAACGCACGGCCAGGAGGGGTGTGAGAACACCTAAAACATCCACACCAACTTCTGCCGGAGGGTGAATGAGCAGAAGGGGTCCGCCCAAGGCCGCGAGGCCGACAACCAGCTGAAGACGGCACAAGAAGAGCGCCGGAAACCGTGACCGTGGCGCAGTCACAACAGGGGAGGAACCATCCGTACGGCATAGCGGCGCGCCTCCGCGCCCAAAGGCACGTGCCGAGCACGGCCAGGAGGGGTGTCGGGCAAAATACCTAAACGGGACTTGTTTGGCACCTAAAATCCATCTCGCCAGCACGGTCAAACGGCCAAGAAAACCAGCTGCGAAAGGACCAGCATGAAGCCACGGGGACCGCCTGGTTTGCTCGGGAAGACGATCGCGCGAGCGAAGACGAGGAGGACTGCTCAGCCGCCCTGATGTGGATGGTCAGGGCGCCTGATTGTCCAAGTCGGGCAGGACGACGGTAAAAAGCCTGCGTACTGCCGCCATAAAAAGTGGCGGAGGCGGCGTGAATGAAACGGCCCAGGTAACCGGAGCTCGCCCGCCTTACGGGCTGCATGACTCCGGTGGACGGCTCAAGTAAACATGCCGCCATCGGTCGAAGCCGGACGGCCTGACTAAATCGGCACGGGGCCAATGGCCCCGCTTCCAGGGGGTAGCTCAACGGCAGAGCATCCCGGCAGTTTGTCGGGATAGTTACGGGTTCGAATCCTGTCTCCCTGGCAAAAGCTAAACCTTGCCTTTACTGCTATACTGCGGTCTATCAAATAGGCCGCTTTTTTTAACAACAATGTTTGATATTTACGCGAAAAAATGTTATATTCTTCCCAGAATGAAGGGATTTTATTAATGGAGAGGTGGCCGAGCGGTTTAAGGCGCACGCTTGGAAAGCGTGTGTGTCAGAAATGGCACCGCGGGTTCAAATCCCGCCCTCTCCGCCATTTTTAAACTGTGGCCAGACGTTCGACAAAATTAAAATATTTTTTTCTAAAGGATATTAATCCGGTTGTTAGATTTTTAATTATTTCCGACACAGTGCTTGTCGGCGCCGCTGCGTTGCTCGGACCTATTTTTGCGCTCTTTATTGAAGATTTTATTCAGGGCGGCAACGAGGCGGTTGCCGGGCTGGCCGCGGGCATTTATCTTTTTACAAAAAGTATTCTCCAGATTCCGATTGCCCACTTTATTGACCGGGTGCGCGGTGAAAAAGATGATTTTTGGTTTATGTTTATTTTCACTTTGCTCGGAGCGTTTCTTCCCTTGTTTTATCTTTTCATAAATACTCCTTTTCAACTTTACATCGTTGAGTTTTTCATGGGTCTTTTTGCCGCTTTTACCTTTCCGACTTACATGGCCATTTTCACCCGCCATATTGATAAAGACAAGGAAGGAACTGAGTGGGGTATATATTTTACCTTGACCGATCTTGTCGGCGCGTTGTTCGCGGCAATCGGCGGGTATATCGCGGTAATTTCCGGTTTTCCGGCTTTGATTGTTGCCATTGTCATCATTTCGGTAATCGGCAGCTTATTGCTCTGGCCGATTAAGCCGTATATTAAGCTTAAAACAAACACAAGATAAGCGGATGTTGGTTATTGGCTCCTCATCTGCTATAATAGACAAACATTATTTAATTATTAATTAAGAAAATTATGCTTTCACAAATACCTTCGGATTTGGAGAAGATAAACGCGGAAGACATTGACCGTGAAATTTTGCGCGTCGGTATTATTGCCGAGCTTGACGCGGTAAATCTTTACGAGCAGATGGCGGCCAAAGCCCAGGACGAGGGCATTAAGAAAATTCTTCTTGATATTGCCAAGGAAGAAAAAACACATGTCGGCGAGTTTCAGGCTCTGCTTTTGGAACGCGACGCCGAACAGGTTAAAGAACTGGAAGAGGGCAAAAAAGAGGTGGAAGAAGAATTGGCTGAGTAATATGCCGGAACCATACTCATTGCCGAATCTACCGTATGGTTATAATGAACTTGAGCCGCACATTTCCGAAGAACAGCTTCGGATTCATCACAGCAAACATCATGACGGATATGTAAAAGGCGCCAACGCGGCGTTTAATAAGCTTGATGAAGCTCGGAAAAATAATTCTGATCTTGATATGAAAGCGATACTGAAAGAGCTTTCATTTCATGTCGGCGGTTTTATTCTGCATGATATTTTTTGGCAGAGTATTACGCCGAACGGCGGAGGAGAGCCGGTCGGCTCTTTGGCGGAAAAGATTAATACTGACTTTGTAAGTTTTTCCAGGTTCAGGGATGAGTTCAGCAAAGCGGCCGCCTCGGTTGAAGGTTCGGGCTGGGCAGCGCTTGCTTACTGCAAAAAAGTTGACAAGCTGGCGATTATGCAGATTGAAAAGCACAATCTCAATCTTTTGCCGCTCTGGCAGATCTTGATGTGCGTTGATGTTTGGGAGCACGCTTATTATCTTGATTATAAAAATGAACGCGTTAAATTTATTGAAGCTTTTTGGAACGTGGTTAACTGGCGGGATATTTTAAAGCGTTTTGAAAAGTACAGCGCTTAAACTTGGCAGAAGCAATAATTTAGATTAAAATGGGGGAGCAAGGCGACCTCATTTTATATATGCAGCCAACCGAAGAAATAAAATCAAAACTGGACATTGTTGAGCTGGTCAGCGAGTATCTCCAGCTCAAGCCGGCCGGTTCAGGCAGTTTTAAGGCGAACTGTCCTTTTCATCAGGAAAAGACGCCGTCTTTTTTTGTTTCCCGCTCAAAGCAGATTTGGCATTGTTTTGGCTGCGGCGAAGGCGGCGACCATTTTGCTTTTATACAGAAAATTGAGGGCATGGATTTTCCTGAAGCTCTCAAGTTTTTGGCGGATAAGGCCGGCGTGCGTTTGCCCGAATACAATAAGGAAAAATCAGGCCTGCGCCAGCGATTGGTTGAGATTAATGACTTGGCCGCTAAATTTTATCATCGGGTTCTTTTGGAATCGCAGTCGGCCGAGCCGGCGCGCAAGTATTTGGAAAAAAGAAACCTTGATACAAAAACAATCGATAGATTTATTCTCGGGTATTCTCCCAATGACTGGGAAGTTTTGTTGAATTTTTTAAAGAAGAAGGGGTATAAAGAAAATGAAATCAGCCAGGCCGGCCTGATTATTCGTTCGGAAAAGGGTTCAGGTTTTTATGATCGTTTCCGCGGGCGGATAATGTTTCCGATTCAGAACCTTCAGGGGAAAGTAGTCGGATTTACCGCGCGTCTGCTTGATCCCGAAGCCAAAGAAGCAAAATACGTCAACACTCCCCAGACGCTCATATATAATAAGAGTGAAATTTTGTATGGTCTCGACAAGGCCAAGCGGGCGATTCAGGAAGCAGATCTTGCCGTGGTGGTCGAGGGAAACATGGACGTGATTGCTTCGCACCGCGTTGGCGTGGCCAATGTGATTGCTTCCTCGGGCACTGCCCTGACCGAAGCGCAGATAAATATTATAAAAAGATATTCCCAAAATATTGCTTTTTCCTTTGATGCCGATTCCGCCGGGCAGGTGGCGGCAAAGCGCGGAATTGACATGGCCTTGGCCGGCGGCATGAACGTGGGTGTAATAATCCTGGAAGGGGCAAAGGATCCGGACGAGTTGATTAATAAAGACGCTGAACTCTGGAAAAAGGCGATTGATCGGCGGGTTGTTGTAATGGATTATTATTTCGGGATCGTGAAAAAAGATTATGATTTGAATACTGCTGAAGGGAAGAAAAACGCTTCAAAATTTTTACTGGATGAGATTTCAAAAATCAGCGACCGGGTGGAGCAGAGCCACTGGATTCAGGAGCTGGCAAAATTATTAAATGTCAGCGAGCAGGTTTTGCGTGAATCAATGCCCGGCCAAAAAGTGAAATCATTAAAAGAAAAATCCGTTGAAAAGGAGCCGGCGCCTAAAAAGTTAAATCAAGAGGAGCAGGCTTGGTCAAGGCTTATTTCAATTTTGATAAACCGCCCCGAATTGATCGACGCGATTGAAAAGAGCTATCATCCCGAGTATATCGCCGATGAAAGTTATCAACAGCTTTACAAAAAATTAATTTTGTTTTATAATAGCGCGCGTCTAGCTGAAACAGGCGATAAAGCAAATATTTATCAAAAATTAGAGGAATTCATTAATAAAGAAGTTGCTGAAACGGAGATTAAGGACCGTTTTTATGTTCTGGCCCTGGCCGGAGAGCGGGACTGGCAGGAAGCTGATCAAGAAACATTAAAAAAAGAACTTTTAAAGATTTGTCAGTTCAGTGAATCATTATATAAGAGCCGAAAAAAGCAAGAACTGGCTAAAGCAATGCGGGAGGCAGAGGAAAAGGGCGACCAGGAAAAAGTAAAAGATATCCTGCAGCAATACAGGCAATTTGAATAAAATTTACAACAATATTTTTACATAATGGCTACTTCTTCCAAAACTAAGAAGACCAAAAAGACTAGAAAAACTAGTCCAAAGAAAGTTAAAAAGACTGCCAAGAAAGCGGTCAAGAAAAAAGCTCCAAAAAAAACGGGAGCAAAAAAAACTACTCGCGCCAAGGCTAAACCAAAGAAAGCCAAGGCTAAAGCGGCAAAAAAAGTAACTCGAAAAAAAGCCGCACCAAAACGAAAAAAAGCAAAAACAGCTCGGGCTCCGAAAGCGGAACTTCCGCCGGAGGAAAAGATAAATGAACTTATTGCCAAAGGCCAGAGCCGTGGTTTTGTTACGGAAACCGAGATTTTGTATACCTTTTCCGAGGTTGAGGACTATCTTAAGGAATACGAGGAATTTTTAGACCGGCTTGATTCTTACGGGGTGCAAGTACTTGAAATGAAAGAAGGTATTTTGGGAAAAGACAAGGAAAGAAAAGAAGCTTTGGCAAAGATTCGGATAACAGAAGAAGAGCGCCGGGCCGATGTTCCTGATCTTTCTCAGGATTCGATTCAGATGTATTTGCGCGAGATTGGTAAAATTCC
>Ga0180437_10002806_pt1 | contig 26941 bp, 28 predicted proteins | sample SS_ome_4_FD_132410 | JGI IMG/M metagenome (GOLD analysis project Ga0180437, IMG submission 132410) | Hypersaline lake sediment archaeal communities from the Salton Sea, California, USA - SS_3_D_1 metaG | ecosystem: Environmental > Aquatic > Non-marine Saline and Alkaline > Hypersaline >...
ACGTCATCTCTGCACCTCCACTGAAGAGCTTTGGCCCTATGGTACAGCTTTTGCCCCGTTTGCGCAAGAAAGCCCGGTTGCCCGGAGTGTCTATGATCTTATGTCACTGCAAAAGTCGAGTAAATGACATTGACATTTCACCCGTTGCCCAGGGCCCTCGCCAGCAACGCGTCGGCCGCTGCCTCGTCTATCTCGCCCAGGACCGCGCCCAGCAGATTGCCGCACGCGTCGGCGGCCACCAGGCCGCTGACCCTTCGACTCTGCTCAGGGCGAGCCCGGTCGCTCTCCAGCGCGGCCAGTCCAGCCGCCGCTGCCCCTGCGTTGGGATACTGCACCAGCAGCAATTGCGCCACTGGGCCGCCGAGGTCGTATCGCGCCAGGACGCCATCCGTCTCGGGGCCCAGCCCCAGCAGGTTCTCGCCACCCAGCCACAGGTCGCTCTGGATAGAGATTTCCTCGTGGAAAAAGAGGGCGCTGCGTGCCACCAATCCATCGGGCGGCAAGCGGTCCACCAGCGCGGGCCGCTCTCCGCCAACTGGCAAAGCAGCAGAGACTGCCCCGGCCAAGGCTTGCAGTTCGGCGTCGTCCAGTTCCTGGCGGGCGTGTATCTGGACGTAGTAGCGATTCTGCCAGAAGGCCAATCTCCGCCCCGGGTCGGCGTCGCCGTCGCTGCGCTGTCCTGAGCCCGAAGGGCCGACGACAACCGGTGTGCCGGCGATGCTGGCGGTGAAAAGGCCATAGGCGTCGGCGGGCGTGGCCAGTTGCCAGACCTCGACGCGCAACACCGCCCCCTCCGCGTTCTCGTAACTTTGCACCACCACCTGCTCGAAAGCGTAGGCGAAGAAAGCCTCGGCCTGGCCGTCCACCAAGTCGTAGAGGTTCTCGCCGTCGAATGCCTCCACGGCGCCAGCCGGCGTCCAGCCTGGGAAGGCGTCCACACCGGGCGAGACGTCGGCCAGCGGGGGCCGCTTGCCCTGGCTGCATCCCACCAGGAGCAAAGCCATGAGTAGACAGCCCAGTTTCAGGGCAAGGGCTTCAAGTTCAAGTCTACCCATGCATCGGTTCGGTCTGGTCATCCCAGGCTCACCTCTACCAATTCTATGTTATCCGGGTTGTTGGTTCCCAGGCCCAACTCGGCTGCTTTCTCCAGCCAGGCACTGGCCAGGTCCGTTGCGGCTGCTGGGTTGCCCTCTCCAGAAGCTCTCATCACTTCACCGAGCACCTGGAGGCCAACCGTGTCGTGGGCGACGGGATCGAAACTCATGAGGATCGAGTCCCCAGTCACGGCCCGGACCCAGGCTCCCATACAGACCGGGGAGACCTCTAACGCGTCGCCGATGATCAGCCGCGTGCGGTCCCGGATCGGTGCCAGAGCGTTCAGTTCCACAATGGCCGGCCCTGTTCGTGGCCGGTGAAAGGATCCGGGCCTGTCAAAGGTGCCAAAGTGGTTCTTCATGGCAAAGGTGACCCCTGAATGGGTGTGCACCTTGAGGATAGGCATGTTGATCAGGGCGTCACAGTTCATTAAGATATCGCTGAGTCCGACGTCGGTTTCCATCACCGTCCATCCCCCGCTGTACTTTCTGTCTGTGCCATGGCAGCGCACGCCAGGCCCGTCCTGGTTGATAGTGTAGCCAGCCCCCTTCATTTCGCTGGTGGCCCGATCAAAGATAACAATTTGTTCGGCCGGGACGCCCGTCTCCTGCAAGCGCTCCGTCACCGCCACCACCAGCGGCATGTGCGTCCAAAAGTCGCTGGTGTTGATCGTGTTGATCTTGATGGCGATCCGTTCGCCGGGGTCGAACAGGGACGCCCAGGCTGCGGTGGCGTCGTCCAGGCCGGTCAGTTTCGTGATCGAGGCGTCGAGCATTTGCCGCAGCGCTCCCGTCACCAAGTCGTCGCCGCTCCACACCCCGGCGTGGTGGGTGTGTACGACCTTGTTCGGCACGCTTGGCGTGGGTGGGGGGGCTTTGGTCGGTGTGGCGGTCGGGGCCGGCGTGACGACCGGCTGTCCGATGGGGCCACATCCCGCCAGCAGGCCGGCCATCGCCGCCAGCTTGATGAACTCTCGCCTGGAAATTCCCCGCGGGCGGAAACTGGCGCTACGTTTAGACATTCCCTACTCCTCCCCTACAGTCAGGTTTGGACAATCTACAGCCGAGATTGCTCCATGTATAATACCCTATAGAAAGTCTCCTGGTTCAGTGAGCCTTCAGAATGGCAGCCCAAAGCCGAGCCAAAGCGGAGCTCATTCCTGCCCGGGCTCGACGCGGACAAGAGCAAGTAGCGGTAAAAGGTTGTAAACACAGGGGAGTATATTGGGGGATGGCAGGGGGTGAGTATGAAGCGAAGACGCTCTCAGAGCAGCTTTAAATGCAATACGGTTCAGTTAAGGTTCCGGAGTCGAGGCTTCAGCCGGTTTTTCCCGCCTAAAGGCTCTACTCCAATTGCTTATCTAAACCGTATTGGCTTTAAATGGATTCCAAGTTATGCTCTTTGTGTTTCTCGGCAATGGTGGCCGCCAGGTTATCCAAAGCCCTGAAATCAGCCTCCCTGGGGAACCCTTTACAGAGGACGGGGTCCAATATTTCCACTTGCAGATTGGGAATCAACCCGGCGATTTGCTCTATGGCCTTGCTGCTCCAGCCGTAGGAACCGATGATCGAGGCGAACTTGAGCTTGGGCCGCAGGGCGTTGGCCAGATAGGCAGCGTAAAAGACGTTGGGATGCGGACCGACGTGGACCGTAGGCGTCCCGATGACAATGGTGGCGGCATCAACCAGGGTGATGGCCAGTTTCCCGATGTCGGTCACAGCCAAATCAAACTGGTGCACTGTGACCCCTCTTTCGGCCAGGGCGCTGACCAGGTATTCTACCATCTTCTCGGTACTGCCGTGCATGGATATGTAGGGCAGGACCACCACGTTCTTGGGAGTCTCTGAGACCCAATCCCGGTAGGCGTCCATGATGAACGCTGGCTGGTCATAGATGGGACCGTGACTGGGCGCAATGAAATCTATGCCGTGGCCCTTGATCTTTTCCAAATTCTTCTGGATGATTTTGCGGAAGGGCATCATGATCTCGGCATAGTATCTCTTGGCGGCCTCATAAACGCGCCCTTCGTCGGTGACGTAAAGGTCCGTGGTGGCCAGGTGCGAACCGAAAAAGTCGCAGGAGAAGAGGATCCGATCCTCCCGAAGGTAGGTCACCATGGTTTCAGGCCAGTGCACCCAGGGGGTATGGATGAATTCCAGGGTCTTGTTTCCCAGCGACAGGGTCTCTCCGTCCTCGACTGTGATAAACCTTTCCTCTGGGATGAGCAAGAGATCCATCAACATGCCCTTCCCTTTGGGCGTTGTGAGGACCCTGACGTCCTTGTATTTCTCGAGGACCTGAGGGATGGCCCCAGAATGGTCCTGTTCGGCGTGGTGCGCGATCACGTAATCTATGGTCGGGACGCTCTCCAACTGAAACAGCAGGACATCCACCATACTGGGGTCAACGGTATCTACCAATACGGTTTTCTCGCTTCCCTGAATCAGGTAGGCATTGTAGCTGGTTCCATCAGGGAGTGGTATCAGGGAATCGAACAATCTTCTATCCCAGTCAACAGCACCCATCCAGTAAATATCTTTTCTAATTTTTCTTGCTTTCATGTTATTACATCCTCCTAATTATTTTATTCAGGCCATTCGTCGGGCCGCCACGACCAGGTTGGGACTGTGATCGAGGTCAAAAGGCGCGCCCTGCATATCGCCGTAACAGACGACATCGCCGAAACCGACGGCAGACAACGAGGCCATGAGTTCAGAGTAGACGAGGGGGCGTAATTCGGTGGCTTCCACCTGCTGCGACCATTGGCCTTCGGCATCGCGACGCAAAACGACCATGTTGAAAGTGATCGTGTCATCGGGATGAAAATCGTAGAAGCGGAGGAAGAGCCACTCGCGGTCGCCTTCGCGATGGGCTTCGGGTCCCATGAAACGCTCGCGGCGGGCCAGCACCGCGTTCAAGTTGCGGTTTTGAATCAAGAGCAACCCACCCGGACGCAGCACAGCAGCAAAGTCAGCCAGGGCATTGGCCAGATCCGCCGCACTCGACACGTGGGGCAACGAATTGCCCAAACAAAGCACGGCATCGAACCGACCGCCCACCCCTTCGACTGGGCTCAGGGCAAGCTTTTCCGCCAGATCACCGAAGCCGGCCACGACGAAACGCGCTTCAACCCCAGCGGCAGAGTCCTGAGCCTGTCGAAGGGCAGCGGCGTTCTCCCTCGCTCGCTCGATCATGGGCGCGCTCGGGTCCGCGCCGACCACTTTGTAGCCACGCCGTGCCAACTCGATGGCGTGCATCCCTGTACCGCAGGCAGCATCTATCACCCGGCGGGCGTCCGCCTGGCGCAAGGCTCGCTCGATGAAAGGCATCTCGTAAGCCAGGCGGTTCTCCCAGTTCACGAAACGGTCGTAGTCATCGCTGAGGGCGTCGTACAGGGGAACCTGTCCCTCAACGCTCATGCTGCGCTGCCCTCGGCCTCGGTCTGCGGCGGAAGGTCCTTCATCAGCCGTTCGTATTTGGCCAGGCCGATGCATTCCCTGGCAGAGGCACACCAATCAATGCAGGACGCGCCCCGTTCCTTGCTGACCCAGAAGCCGCACTGGCGGCAACGGGCCACCGGCTCATCGGACCAGATCTCCACTTCACCCCCGCACTGGGGGCACACGATATCTTCGGGCCGCACTTGGCGGAAAGTAACAGCCCCTGGACAACCTTTAACCAATGCCATTAGACTCCTCCTTTTATCGCTCGGCCTGGATTTGACAATCCAGGCCATACCCACCGGATTTGGCAATCCGGCGGGAACAATAGAGCTGTGATCATACCACCAGCATAGCCATCTTTGTCGGAAAGACACCCAGTCGGTCGCCAGGGCGGACTGGCGCATCGAGATACGACCCGCCGGCGGGGACACGCTCCCTGGCGGACTGATAGTCCAGCCAGGGGGCCATCGAACAGCGGGTGTTGAGCAGCTTGCCGTTGAGAAAGACCTGGCCTACCTCTTTGGGATCAATGCCAACCTCACGCAGCACACTGCCCAACGTCTCGCCGTTGCTGATAGATAGTTGTACGACCGACTGGCCACTGGCCGTCTTTTTCTGAGCATAGCGACACAGGTCGCCGTAAAGATGCATCTCAATCACGGAAGAAATCCTTTCGCGTTTGTGTTCAATTGTGCGCTTTGGTCGTCTACAAGTATAGCATACCACAAGGAGACGATTTCTGTATGTGACTAAAGTCGCATCTTGGAGACATTCGCCGACCAGGTCGTTTTTAAGGCCAAGTCTGGTCTGTCTTGACCTGCAATGCGGCAGACTGAACCAGGAAGCTTTCTGTGGGGTATTATATAGGGCACTTTGCACTATGGGATTGTCCAAACTTAACCCACCTTGTCCGCGATGGTTCTGGTTGAGGCGGTCGGTTCCAGATGGGTTTCGCTTTGAATGAGAAGGTAAAAAATGCCAAAACTCTTTCCATTGTTCCTTTCCGTGACCTTTGCCCTGGCAGTGAGTGGCTGTGGGCAAAGTCCACCCCCCACTGCCACACCCATACGGCCGACAGCTACACCTATGCCACCGACAGCAACACCTCTTCCAGCCACCGACACCGTGTGCGCTGCTGGCTGCGATTTCACCACCATCCAGGCCGCCATTGACGACACCAGCACCCCCAACGGCGCCATCATCGAGATCACCGACCCCATTCACACTGAAGCAGGCATCATTGTGAACAAAGACGTCACCATCCGGGGTCTGGGCGCCGGCGACACTATCGTGCAGGGCCACGAGACACCAGGCAAAGGCCCCGAACGCGTGTTTCGCGTCGAGAAAGGCACTACCGCAATCTTTGAGGGACTGACCATTCGGCACGGTAAGCCGAGCAAGCGGGACGGGCACGGCGGTGGCATCTATAACTACGGTACGCTGACACTCAGGGACTGTATCGTCACCGACAATGTCGCTGACGGTGGCGGCGGCATCTGCAACAACGGCCTGCTGACGCTCATCAACACGACCGTCAGCAATAACACGGCCAAGGGAATCGCGCCACCCCCCGGCGTCTGGTGCGGCGGCGGTGGCGGCATCAAGTGTGAGGATGGGACGCTGACGCTCATCAACACGACCATCACCGGCAACCAGGCCGGAATCCGTAACAGGGGCTGGGGCGGTGGTGTCCACATCGGCTGCAACTGCACAGGAGTGTTCACCAACACGACCATCAGTGGCAACAAAGCTGCCTCGGACAGTGGTGCGGTCCGCGTCAGGGGTGCACTGCAACTCGCCAACTGCACCATCAGCAATAACATCGCCGCTGGCACAGGCGGCGGGGTCTACGTCCTGGGCAAGCTGGACTATGTGAACACCATCATGACCAACAACACCGGTAAGGAAGGAGATTGCTTCGTCGGCAGCCATAGCGGCTTTACCTTTCAGGGAGAGGGCTCAATCGGCACGAACAGCAACAACCTGGTTGGGAGCGGCAATTGTAATCCAGATTACACCAATGATCCCATGTTAGGTCCGTTGGCTGACAACGGTGGTCCCACCTGGACCCACGCCTTGCTCCCCGGCAGCCCGGCCATTGACGCCGTTTCCGTGCTCAGTTGCACCCTCCCTACCGATCAGCGCGGAGCGCCCCGGCCGATTGTGCAGACATCCTCCGATACTCCCTGCGACATCGGCGCGTTTGAACAACAAAGCGATGAATAGAGCAATAGCCTGGGGTTTGGCTCTACTCGTGGCTCTCGCCTTGAGCGCAGTTCGATGCACCAGCTTTTCGCCTGCCAACCAGGTACCAGCGCGCCAGGACGGTTCGCTGACCATGGTCTTTCCACTGGAAACTACGGAACTGGTCGGTGGACAATCGCTGCGGCTGATCGCCTCCCTCGTGGACCACAACGACCAGCCAGTGGGTGGAGCTACCGTCCAGGCAGAGCTACAGACCCCCAACGGAGACGTGCTTGCCACGCTGCCCTGTGCGGACAAGGGCCGGGGCCGCTACCTGTCTGACTATGTGCGGCTACCGCTACGAGGAACCGAAGGCATCTGGCGTGTGGTCGTCCGAGCTACGTGGGGGCGCGACGGTCAAGCCCAGGTGGAACAGACATTCAAGGGATTGTCCTCTTTCAGCGAGGAGCTTCAGAGCCTGTATGGCTTTTGGATCGAGTTGTCGGATCTCTTTCCATACAACGTACCCCACGCTGACGACCCTCGCAACAAATACTGGCCCTACAAGGACGGCGGCTATGTGATCCTGGCGAACAATTTCTTCCGTGGTGGGACCTATAATCTCTTTGTGATGTTGGATGTACATTGGCGACATGCCGACATGCCGGCCGACGAGGCTGCTGCCATTGCCTACGTGCAAAGTCTGGCTGGCCCGCACGGAAAGACTATAGACATCCCGCGCACCAACCTGATAGCAGAACAGCTTGCGTTCCGGGGTTGGCCCGCCTGGCGCGTGACCGGCCATTGGGAAAGCACCCCTTCAAACGGGAACCCACCCCCCGGCGGCCTCGTCGAATGGATGGTCTTTTCCTGCCCCGGATCCGACTGGCTGTGGACCGTGGTCATTGCCACCAATGACGCGGTGTACATGGACGACCTGCGAACTTTACGAGAGACTTTCGAGTGCTTCACGTCCCGTGTCGGAGCGAGGCCATGAGGCAAACGAAGCAGCAATCAGCGCACTATTGATGGAGGTGCCCCAATGAAACGACATGAGAGGTACGCCTTTGTTAGACTCTTGCTCCCGATCCTTCTCACGCTTGCGGTAGTCTGTCTGGCATCCTGTGTGCCGGGCAAGTCGGCCCGTGCAGCCGGCGACGGGGTGGTGCACGGCTGGGCTGTCCTCGCCGAAAAGGACGACTACGGCGATGTGGGGATGACCGACCTGCTGGTTGGCTATATCAACATCACCCAACTGCGTCAACGGCTCCTCGACGCTGGCTGGCAGCAAGATCACGTCCACGAACTGCGCGAATTCAATCGGGAGACTTTGCAGGATGACCTGGATTGGCTGGCGGAGAACGCCGACCAGGACGACATCGTTTTCCTGTATGTGGCCGCTCACGGCAAATATCTGAGAGAAGTGGTGGCCTGGGACGAGTTCTTTGCTGCCGAGTGGGATCAAATCCCCAGTCACCGGCGGCTGCTGGTCATTGATTCTTGCCAGGCTGCCAATTACACCGGCGCGGTCTCGGACGATCCAGCGCCGTACCTGTCCATCGCTGCTGTGGCCGGGGATGAGTACGGCTGGAGCGGGCTCGAAGAAGAGGGATTGCCCATCATCGGCGGGGTTTTCACCCACTATTTCGCTGCCGCCTTTGACAACTCGGATGCCGACACCGATGGCAACGGTTTGGTCTCCATTCAGGAAGCGGCATTGATGGCCGAGGGCCAACAACGCACCTACATGCACGACGTCGTCTTTGCCGTGCCAGAGTTTGTGGAGATGTATCATAGCGGCGGCGCCTTTCCCGACAAAGACCCTGATTTTCCCCATGTCGTCATAGGCGACACCATCGGCGAGCCGCTATACCTGACTCTGGACGCCTATTGAAACCCAATCATTTTACAAGGCCCTTTTACACAGCCAAGTATGCGGTAACTTTTGAGGAGTATGACCGGTTTTGTGATGATCAAAAAGGTCACAGTATGCCTTTCCGTGGCTTTTCTTGCCTTAGCAGTGAGTGGTTGCGGGCCAGACTCATCTCTAGGTGACACCTGGACCCGTCCCGCCGATGGTATGGTGATGGTCTACGTGCCGGGCGGCGAATTCGAGATGGGCATCGACGCTGATGGCGCAAAGTATGCGCGGCAATTGTGCAAAGCGTACGCCGGCGAAGCGGCGCTCGCCGTCTGTCAACCAATGTCGTTCGCAAACGAGCGGCCGGCGCATACCGTGGCCCTGGACGGCTTCTGGATTGACCGAACCGAGGTGACCAACGGGCAGTACCGACGATGCGAGGAGGCAGGGGTCTGCGACCCACCGACAGAGAGCAGCTCATATACCCGCGACTCCTACTACGGCGACAGCGCCTACGATGACTATCCGGTCATCTATGTCAATTGGCTCCGGGCAAACACCTATTGCGAATGGGTAGAGGCACGGCTGCCAACAGAGGCAGAATGGGAATACACAGCGCGAAGCCCAGAGGGATGGACATATCCCTGGGGGAACGAATTTGACGGAACGCGCTTGAACTACTGCGATGTCAACAGCAAGCTTGGCCCGAAGGACGAGACAGTTGACGATGGATACGCCGACACTGCACCAGTGGGGAGTTACCCGGCGGGGATCAGTTGGTGCGGAGCGTTGGACATGGCAGGCAACGTGCGGGAATGGGTGGCCGATTGGTTTGGGTACTACCCCTCCGAGCGGCGGGTGAATCCGACGGGGCCATCCTCTGGCGAGTCCCGGATACCGCGCGGTGGCTCGTGGCTCGACGCACCGGACAACATACGCAGCACCAATCGTGGCGAGAACACTCCCGACTACACGCGCCACAAAGTGGGTTTCCGTTGCGCCAGGGGTTCTGAATAAGCACCTTAACGAGGTGCTTCAGAGCCCAAAAAGGATACCGCCTCATAGGTGGTTGGGCGTGCGCACACTTGCCGAGTCGTCCATACCGTGCACAAACTCGTAAAGGAGCAGAACGGTGGACTATCAGGAATGGATACAACGAATGGTTTATCTGGCATTGGTGCCTATACTAATGGCTGGATGCGGTGGGGGACGAGATGAGCTAACAGCCACACCTACGTCTGCTACGCCAGCCTCTACCCCATTGCCAAGTGCCACACCTACGCTTGTTCCACCGCCAGCCGTCGTCAAGGTGGGCCAAGTGTGGGTGAGTCCTATAGACGGAGCAGAGATGGTCGGCATCCCGGCCGGCGAGTTCATCATGGGGTCTGCCGATGATGACCCTCATGCTTACGACCACGAGAAGCCGCAGCGCACGGTCTATCTGGATGCTTTCTACATGGACAAATATGAGGTGACCAACGCTCAATACCGGAAGTGTAAGGAGGCGGGGGCATGTGCTCGGCCTTTTCATACTACCTACTATGATGACGCCGACTATGACCAGCACCCGGTGGTTTACGTACGTTGGCAATGGGCCAAGGCCTATTGCAAGTGGGCAGGCAAGCGGCTGCCTACCGAGGCCGAGTGGGAGAAGGCGGCGCGGGGGACGGATGGGCGGACGTATCCCTGGGGTGAGGGGATAGATTGTGACCATGCTCAATACAATGAATGTGGTGGTCAAACGGTGCCGGTGGGGAGCAAGTCGAAAGGGGTCAGTCCATATGGGGCGCTGGACATGGCAGGGAACGTGTGGGAATGGGTGGCCGATCGGTATCAGGAGGATTACTATCAAGCCGCTCCTGACCGCAATCCCCAGGGGCCCAAAAAAGGAACAGCTCAGGTGATGCGTGGGGGCTCGTGGAGTGAGGCACCTGTCAACATTCGCTGTGCCTACCGTAGCTGGTACATGCCTGACGCCCGGTACTTCAATCTGGGTTTCCGTTGCGCCAGGGATTCTGGATAAGCACCTGGTAGGGCGCTCCAGGGCCAAAAGAGCGCATCGCCTAATGAATTTCTAAGAGGAGTAAAAGATGTCCAAATTGTCGCGACGAGAATTTCTAAAGATGGTCGGGGCAACCGCCTCCGCCGCAGCCCTGGGGGCTTGCACGCCAATACCTACTGAGGTCGCACCTACGGCAACGGCAGAGCCAGCACCGAGCGAGGTCAAACCCATCGTGCCCGAAATGGTTCTGGTCGAGGCAGGCAGTTTCCAGATGGGTTCCACAAATGGTGGTGCGGATGAACAACCGGTGCACACGGTGCACATCACCCGGCCTTTCTACATAGCCAAGTACGCGGTGACCTTTGAGGCGTATGACTTGTTCTGTGATGATACAACAGGCATAAAGAGACCAGATGATGGCGGTCGGGGGCGTGGGGACTTGCCTGTTATCAACGTGACCTGGTATGACGCCGTGGCATACTGTAACTGGCTGAGCGAGAAAGAGGGGCTTACTCTTTGCTACAGCGGCAAAGGCAGAGTCACTCGATGCGACTTTTCAGCCGACGGCTATCGGCTGCCCACCGAGGCCGAATGGGAGTATGTTGCTCGGGGTGGACAGAAAAGCCAGGGGTACCTCTATGCTGGCAGCGACAACCCAGACGATGTGGCCTGGTATGTCGGCAATTCAGGCGGTCAGATCCATCCTGTGGGGCAGAAGCAGCCGAATGAGCTGGGGCTGTATGACATGAGTGGTAATCTGTTTGAATGGTGCTGGGACTGGTATGGTAAGGATTACTATGCTTCATCACCAGCCAGCGATCCCACGGGTCCCCCCCCACCCGATACAGGAGTTCCCTGGGAGCAAAACCGGGCGCGACGTAGCGGCAGTTGGCGCGAGGACGCGAACAGCATCCGTACAACCTGTCGCAGCGCTGACTATGCGTCTTATGTCGGCGATAACGGGTTTCGCCTTGTAAGGACCAAGTAGTTTTCGAATTAAAGGGAGTAAATAAAAATGATAAAGCTCTCTCCATTGCTCTTTTCCGTAGCTTTTCTCGCTCTGGCAGCGATTGGCTGCGGGCCAAGTCTATTCCCCACTGCCACACCCGTACTGCCGACAGCGACACCCCTGCCACCGACAGCGACACCCCTTCCAGCTACTGACACCGTGTGTGCTGCTGGCTGTGATTTCGCCACCATCCAGGCCGCTATTGACGACGCCAGCACTCCCAACGGCGCTATCATCGAGATCACCGACCCCATTCACACCGAAGCAGGCATCGTCGTCAACAAAGACGTCACCATCCGGGGGCTGGGGGCCGCCAACACCATCGTACAGGCCCACGAGACGCCAGATGAGGCCCCCGGCCGTGTGTTTCTCGTCGAGGAAGGCGCTGCTGTAATCCTCGAGGGTATGACCATTCGGCATGGTAAGCCGAGCATCGAAGAGCACGGCGGAGGTATTATGAACCACGGCACGCTGACCCTCAAGAACTGCGTCGTCAGCGACAACACTGCCATTGGTGGTGGCGGCATGTGCAACAATGGTGCGCTGACGCTCATCAACAGTACTGTCAGCAACAACACCGCCAGGGACACCGCCCCACCTGGTGTCTTTGCGTGTGGCGGCGGTGGCGGCATCAGGAGCGGGAAGGGGACGCTGACGCTTATCAACAGTACCGTCAGTGGCAACCAGGCTGGAACCCGGTACAGGGGCGCGGGCGGCGGTGTCCGCATCGGCTGCCAGTGCACAGCGGTGTTCACCAACAGCACCATCAGTGGCAACAGCTCTGTCCACTCCGGTGGTGGGATCTCTGTCGTGGGCACACTACAACTTGTCAACTGTACCATCAGCAATAATACTACTAACGGCAGGGGCGAAGGGGTCTGCGTCCATGGCAGGTTAGACTATGAGAACACGCTCATCGCCAACAACCCCGGTAACGGCGGGGATTGCGCCATCGGCGCAGACGCCTATGGGAAAAAGGGCACAATCGGCACGAACAGCAACAACTTGGTTGGGGACGGCAGATGCAGCTCAGATCACTCCGGTGATCCCATGTTAGGCCCGTTGGCCGACAACGGTGGTCTCACCTGGACCCACGCCCTGCTTCCCGGCAGCCCGGCGATTGACGCCGTTCCCGTGATCAGTTGCACCCTCCCTACCGATCAGCGCGGAGTGCTCCGGCCGATTGTGGAGACATCACCCGATACCCCTTGCGACATCGGCGCGTTTGAACGGCGACCCTAGCGACAAAAGTCTCCTATTGGGTTGGCTGCGCTTGAGTACAGAGGAATGAGAGATGACTAAACGTCGCAAATTGTCACGGCGCGAATTCCTAAAGATGGCGGGAATAGCTGCCTCTGCGACAACGCTGGGGGATGGGTTTCGCCTTGTGAGGACACGGTGTCCGTAAAGAACGTTTTCTGGAACAGAGAAGAAGCACGCTTGCGAGCGGGATGGCGCTTGGTGCTCCAGTTCGTTATCCTATTTCTCCTCATGATAATCTTGGCGATATTGGATTCTCTTCTCTTTGATTCACTACCCCAGAGCCCAATGGGGAAAAACGACAGCATCCTTTTGCCAATCGAGTTGCTGGTCGCATTTTTGCTGAGTGTGTGGTTTGCCGGGCGATTCCTTGACCGGCGACGCTTTGCCGATTTCGGTTTCCGATTGAGCCCCTCCTGGTGGCTCGATCTTGGCTTTGGGCTGGCGCTTGGTGCACTAATGATGACCGCGATTTTCTTGATCGAACTGGTCGCAGGCTGGGCAACCATCACGGAGACATTCAAATCGGAGATCAATAGCATCGCCTTCCCAATAGGTATCCTTTGGGCACTGGTCACTTTTGTGTGCGTGGGTGTCTACGAGGAACTCTTTTGCCGGGGGTATCAGTTGAAAAACCTGGCTGAAGGGCTAAATCTCAAATCCTTCAGCCCGAAAGGTGCCATTATACTGGCAGCATTGGACACTTCAGCGTTCTTCGGATTGCTACATGCCTTCAACCCAAACGCCACCATCATCAGTACGTTGAATCTGATGCTTGCTGGGCTTCTTTATGCAACGGCCTATCTGCTCACCGGCGAACTCGCTGTTCCAATCGGCTTCCACATCATGTGGAATTTCTTTGAGGGCAGTGTGTTTGGTTTCCCGGTAAGCGGCTTTGCCCCTGGCACGACTTTCATTGCCATCCAGCAGAACGGACCTCGTCTGTGGATAGGTGGCGCGTTCGGCCCGGAAGCTGGACTATTGGGCACAGGAGCGAGATTGGTGAGCATCCTGTTAATCATTGGCTGGGTGAGACTGCGTTGCGGAAAAGTCAGCTTGCAAGAAAAACTCGCGTCGCCTGATCTGCTGATACGCAAACATAAGCAGGCTCAGGCTCCACCTTTTCGATTATGTGATTGATTACGAGTTTTCCGGCTGAGGGCATGGCGTGAAACGCTTTTTGTTATGGGTTTTGGAATCTGATATTTGAAGAACAAGCTGATTATGATCAAAGAGAATAAGGAGGAAAAAGCAATGAAATTCAGAATCTTGGCCATGTTGGCTTTGCTAACTGTGCTCCTGGGACTGATGGCGTGCAGCCAAAAGGCAACGCCCACGCAAACTATGGCCCATCCCTTTGATATGGCCTGGGATGACCGCGCCGTCTTCCGCGACGGGCTGATTGACGCTGAGCAAGCGGGGCTTGATGACCTGCCGGGCGCGACTGTGTATCACATTGACTTGCAAGTTCCCGATGATTTCGTTCTTCTACAAGGCCGTGAGCGAGTCCGCTACACCAATCAAGAGAATGAACCACTCAATGAGGTTTACTTCCGCCTGTTCCCTAACATAGCCGGTGGTGAGGCGACCGTGTCTGCGGTCAAGGTGGACAACCAGGATGTAGAACCAGTCTACGAACTGCAGGATAGTGCCGTGCGTGTGCCGCTGGCAGCAGCTTTGCAACCTGGTGAACAAGTGGTCATCCAGATGGACTTTGCAGTGAAAGTGCCGCGGGAGATGGGCGGCAACTATGGTTTGTTCGGCTACTTTGATAATGTGCTGGTGTTAGACGAGTTTTATCCGGTCATCCCGGTGTACGACGACGAAGGGTGGAACGTGGAAGTTCCGTCTCGAAGCGGGGATGTCACTTATTTCGACGCCAGCTTTTACGTGGTGCGCGTGACCGCACCTGCCAAGATGACGGTTGTTGCTTCGGGCGTCGAGGTGGGCCGCGAGAGCGAAGGGGGTAACCAGGTCCTGACCTTTGCCGCTGGCCCGGCCCGCGATTTTTACCTCGCTGCCAGTGACCGCTACACCGTGGTCAGCGAAACGGTAGGGAAGACAAAGGTCAATAGCTACGCCTTTGAAGAGCGAGCGGATGGGGCAAAGCTGGCCCTGCAGTATGCGGAAGACGCCTTGAAAAGCTACAACGCGCGGTTCGGCCTCTATCCGTATACGGAACTTGACGTTGTCAGTACACCAATGCAAGCACTGGGCATTGAATATCCCGGCATAATGGGGATAGCCCTTAATCTCTATGACCCTAATGAACCAGTTGCGGGACTACCGTCCCGGATCATGATGGAAGGCACTGTAGCTCACGAGGTGGCTCACCAGTGGTTTTATAATACCGTCGGTAACGACCAGGTGGACGAACCCTGGCTTGATGAGGCCATTGTCCAATACGCCACCGGGCTCTATTACGTTGATACACATGGTGAAAGTGCGGCCCAGAGCTACCGTGCGTCCTGGTATAGTCGCTGGGACCGCGTGAATCGGGCCAATATTCCCATCGGTATGCCCGTGAGAAGCTACGTGGATGCCGAGTATGGCGCGATTGTCTATGGCCGCGGGCCGCTTTTCGTTATGGCTCTGGCAGAGGAAACGGGACAGGAAAAGTTTGACGCATTTCTGCGCGATTACTACGAATCACACAAGTGGGGGATCGGCACGGGCGATGCGTTCAAGCAGTTTGCCGAACGCCATTGCCAGTGCGACCTGACCGCTCTATTTGAGGAGTGGGTTTACGAAAAATAGGGGAGGAAGGGGCCATCCATAAATGTCTAAATGTCACACTTTCTCACGGCGTGAATTCCTGAAGATGGTGGGGTTAGCTGCTTCTGCCGCAACTCTGGGGGCCTGCACCCCCCAAACTCCCAAGGTTGCACCGACGGCAACGCCAGAGCCGGCCATGGAAGAAGTCAAACCCATCGCGCCCGAAATGGTTCTGGTTGAGGCGGGCAGCTTCCAGATGGGTTCCACCGATGGTCGTCCGGCTGAGCAACCGGTGCACACCGTGCACATTACCAGGCCCTTTTACATGGGCAAGTACGCGGTGACCTTTGAGGAATATGATCGGTTCTGCGATGACACAACAGGTATACGCAGACCCAAGGACAAATGGGGGAGGGGAACCCGTCCTGTATCTGGTGTAGACTGGTATGATGCTGTGGCGTACTGTAACTGGCTGAGTGAGAAAGAAGGGCTTGCCCCCTGCTACAGTGGCAAAGGCAAACTCATTCAGTGCGACTTTTCAGCCAACGGGTATCGGCTTCCCACAGAGGCAGAATGGGAGTATGCAGCTCGTGGCGGACCGAAAAGCCAGGGGTACAAGTACGCTGGCAGCAACAATTTAGACGATATAGGTTGGTACGATGGCAATTCAGGTGGCCAGTTCCATCCTGTGGGGCAGAAGCAGCCGAATGAGCTCGGCTTGTATGACATGAGTGGGAATACGTGGGAATGGTGCTGGGACTGGTATGACAAGGACTACTACGCCTCATCACCATCCAGCGATCCTACAGGTCCTTCTTCAGGAACAGGTCCCTACATCGCAGACGCGGAACGGGCGCGGCGTAGCGGCAGCCACAAGGAAAATTCGGGTACCCTTCGCGTCGCTTATCGCAGCGCTGACGGTGCGAATTATCCCGGGGATAACGGGTTCCGCCTTGTGAGAACAAAGTAGTTGAGGATCTACAACATCTGGTCACTATCGTCATTCCCCATCATCATACTTCCAGCCACCCCAGGATCTCGTCCAACCTTGGGTTTTCCACCTAAACCTGGGCCCGTCCCACAGGGCAGCAGCCATCTCCCAGCTTTGCCCGTACTCTTCGCGCGGGCGGTCACGTCTGTGGCGTCTTGACATCCGATGAGCCTCCCTTCTCCGTCAGCGTCCACACCCGCTTTGGGCCGCCGATGGCACAGGCCTCGGCCATGGGACAGCCGTCACAGTGGGCCTCACATCCATCGGCCACCGGTCGCAGGTATCCCATCCGCGCCAAATCCTGCAACATCTGCTCCAGCAGTTCTTCAGTCACATCCAGTTGACGGGCCAGGTCGGCGTAACTGTGCACGCCCCCCTGGCCCAGAAGACTCAGCAAGCGTTCCAGCACCCTACACCCCCCATCCTAACAGCCTGGCTACCTGATAGACCCCAATGCTCATCCCAAAGGACACCACCAGCAGAAAGGCCAGGTTGAACAGCGTCCAGCGGGCCGAACGGGTCTCCTGCCAGATGGCGGCCACAGTAGCCGCGCAGGGGATGAACAGCATCTGCACGATTAGAAAGGCCAGAGCAGCGGCAGGCGTAAGGGCAGCGCTCAGGACAGCCGTGAGTGTGACTTTCTCTTCACCCACCCCATATAATATGCCTAACGTGGCTACCGAGTTCTCCTTGGCAATAAAGCTGGTCAATAGGGCGACCATCATCCGCCAGCTCATACCCATCAGCGCTCCTAGAGGAGCCAGCAGCCGGCCAAGTTGGGCCAGGTAGCTGGTTTCCACATCGCCACCTGGCAGCGCAGACAGGGCCCAGACAATGACCGAGATCACCAGGATGACCGTGCCTGCCTTTTTGAGAAAGTCCAGGCTGCGCTGCCACACCAGCAGGCCAATGGTCCGCCAGTTAGGGATGTGGTACAAGGGCAACTCCATGATGAAAGCCGCTCGCTCGCCCCGGAAGGCAGCCCTGTTGATAGCTATGCCCGACAGGGCCAGCACTACCAGGTTTAGCACGATCAGGCTCCACGAGACCAGCGTCGCCGCCCGCCCGAAAAAGACGGGAGCCAGGAAGGCGATGACCATCATGCGCCCCGTGCAGGGCACCAAGGGGGCAAGCATGATGGTCAGCAGCCGCGCCCGCCGCGATTCGATCACCCGTGACCCGACAATTGAGGGCACGTTGCAACCAAAGCCCAGGAACAAGGGTAAGAAGCTCTTGCCGTGCAGGCCCATCAGGTGCATGAAGCGGTCCATGACGTAGGCCGCCCGGGCCATGTAGCCCATGTCCTCCAACAGCCCCAGAGCGGCAAAGAATATGACCAGGATGGGCAAGAAGGTGATCACTGTGCCCACGCCGCCGATGACGCCCTCCACCACCAATTTGCTGACCCACTCTGGTCCGTTGGCCAGCAAAGCCCCCGCCCAGTTGGCTAGAGTGCCCACCACGTAGGTGTCCAGCGCGTCCTGCAGCGGCGCACCGATGGTGTACGTCAGCCAGAAGACCAGGGCCAGGATGCCAGCCAACAGCCCTATTCCCCACACCGGATGCGTCGCCCAGCGGTCCAGGCGCTCGGTGAGGCTGATTTGTCCCACCTGGGGGCGGACCACTGCGGCGCGGATCATGCGGCCGATCCATTCGTAGCGACCGCTGGCCACGGCTACCAGCGCATCGTCGTGGGCTCTCAGGATATCGTGAACCTGTTCCCAGACCACCTCGGACAACACGCCGCGTATCATGGCCGTGATCTCCTCGTCGCCTTCCAGCAGCTTGAGGGCCACCCAGTCGGCCGGATAGGGAGTGGGCACGTGGGGCTCCACCAGGGCCAGAATCTCGTCCAGCACAACCTGATGGTCGTCTCGAATTTGCGGGCAGCGAGGCTGATAAGGGATGTCACCGCGCACCAGCCTTTCAATGGTCTCGGCCAGCTCGCGCACGCCCTGGGCCTTGGTGGCCACCATAGGCACCACCGGCACGCCCAGAGCCGCCTGCAGCACCTCCGGCTCCACGTGCCTTCCCTCCCGGTCGGCCACATCTATCATATTCAGACCCACAATGACCGGCGCAGACAGGGGCAACAGCTCGGCCACCAGATATAGGCTGCGCTCCAGGATGGCCGCGTCCACCACGGCCACCACTACGTCGGGCCGCTCTTTAATGATATAATTGCGGGCAATGACCTCCTCTAATGAGTTGGCCGTCAGGCTGTAGGTGCCTGGCAGGTCCACGATGTTCATGACCAGCCCATTTAGGCGGTAAATGCCCACCTTTTGCTCAATGGTCTTGCCTGGCCAGTTGCCCACGTGCTGGTTCAGTCCGGTCAACAGGTTGAACACTGTGGACTTGCCCACGTTGGGCTGTCCGGCCAGGGCCACGGTAATCGTCGTCTGTCCAGCCAGGACGTTAAGCGACGGAGCGGGTCTGTCTTCTGACTCTGCCGTCTGGCAATGGCCGATGGTCGTTAGCGATCCTTCTCTATCCATTTGAAACCTCTCCTTGGCTCCTGGTGACAACTACTTTGGCTGCCTCACCTCGCCCCAGGGCAATACGCGTGTCGCGAATGTTCACAATCAGCGGGCCATGGCCAAAGTTCTGTATCACGGTGAGCTTGGCTCCGGGCGTAAAACCCAGCGTGACCAAACGGCTTATAAATCCCCCCCCTCCGGCCAACTCACGTACCACTCCTACCTCACCAGGAGCCAGATTGCTTAATGTAGTCATGTTGTGGCTCATCTCGGTCCTTTCCAATTCAGTTTACTGCTGTCAAAGTTTTGCAATGGGGTCGAAGAGAAAGAACCCCTCCTTCAGGCCATCTGGACAACAACCTGGGAAGCCACCTGTCGCCCAATGACTTGGCGGCTCTCACCAATTCTCACAGTCAGCGGACCGCCGAAAGGAGCGACCTCTTCAATCTCGATGATGGTATGGGGTCTCAGCTCCAACTCGGCCAGGTAACGCAGCAAAGCAGCATCATGCTCGACGACGCGCAGCACCACCGCGCACTGGCCAGGCTCCATCTCCGACAAGGGAAGCCCCTCCTCACAGCAACAGCCAGTGCCCTCCACCGGGTATCCGTGGGGACAGGTCTCTGGCTCGTCGAGGAACTGGGCCAGCTTTTCCTCAACCAACGATGAGGTGGCATGCTCCAGTTGACAGGCTTCCTCGTGGACTCGATCCCAGGGTATGTCCAACACGTCCGCCAGAAACCGTTCCCACAGGCGATGGCGACGGATCACGCGCAGAGCCTGAGCCTGTCCCTCGGCCGTCAACGTCACGCCTCTGTAAGGCTCGTAGGTAACCAATCCCCGCGCCACGAGTTTTTTGATCATCTCATTGGCCGAGACCGATGAGACTCCCTGCCGGTCGGCCAGGGCCGACAAGGCTACAGGGCTTTGCTCACCGCCGAGCTTGCAGATAGTTTGTAGATACTGTTCCATACTGTCAGTGGTCATTGGCTTCCTCTCAGATAAAAGGTATACCATATCTATTTTTTTAGGCATACCTTATTATACACCCATTTTCGATTTTTGTCAAGTCCGGGTACTTTTTTTCCTCCAGACTTTTGACAAACTCGAATATTCATGGTATAATATACAAGGTTTTATATCAACTAGAAGAAGCCGAAAAGAAATAGGGGGCAAAAATGTCCACCCGATTGGTTATCCTGGGCTTTCTACGGGGTCGGCCGTTGTATGGCTACGAGATCAAACACATGATCGAGCAGATCATGGGCGACTGGACCAACATCGCTTTCGGTTCGATCTACTTTGCCCTGCGCAAGCTGGCCGAGGAGGGATTCATCGAGAAGGTCGGCACCGAGCAAGAGGGCGGGCGTCCCTCGCGGACCGTTTATCAGATCACCGAGGCAGGACGGGAAGAGTTCCTACAGCTCCTGCGTCAGGTGTGGCAAGAGGTAGAACATTGGTACTTTACCTTTGACATTGGTCTCAGCTTTATCAGTGCGTTGCCCATCGCGGAGGTGAAAGGTCACCTGCGGAAGCGGGTGAAGCACCTGGAGCACATTGTCCAACACCTTGATGCCCATCAGGCGGAGCAGTTGGCGAACGAACACGTGCCTCCTCATCTGACGGCGGCTGTGTTTGATCATCATCGGGCTCACCTCAACGCCGAGCTTGATTGGACGCGGGATCTGCTGGAAAAGGTAGAGCAAGGGGTCTATGACGCCGAGATTGATTGGATGCGAGGTTTGCTGGATGGGATGGGGCAAGACAGGTGACCGTTCTCTTTTTTCTCTAAAGTACAACTTTGTATATTCCAACTTTTATAAAGGAGGTTGAAAAATGTCAGGTTTCTTGCAAACGCTGAAGCAATTTGTATCTCCGGGCGGCATCGAGGGCTACTTCGCGACCATGTATGCTGAGTGCGCCAGGAACTCGGAAGTGATGAGGAATGGGTATAGGAAGCTAGCTGCCAAAGCCGCTTCTGCGATCCAAAGCGGGAAGGTTCTCGAGGTTGGCCCGGGGCCCGGGTATGTCTCCACTGAGATGGCCAGGCTTCTGCCGGAGGTGGAGATCGTAGGGTTGGACCTATCCGATACGATGATCGAGATCGCAACGCGGAATGCCGACGAGTACGGCGTATCAGAGCGAGTCGGGTTCAGGCAGGGGGATGCTTCGGAAATGCCGTTCGAGGAGTCCTCCTTTGACTTTGTCATATCGTGTGGGTCGCTTCACCACTGGAAAGAGCCGAAGAGGGTGTTCGAAGAGATAAACCGCGTGCTGAAGCCAGGTTGCAGCGCCTTGATAGATGACCTGCGGAGAGACGCTCCCGAGGAGAGAGTGAGAGAGTGGGTGAGTGGCCATAAATCGCGCTTTATGCGCTGGGGAGCCAAGCACTCATTTTCAGAGGCTTACACTGCTCGCGAGATCGAGAGCATCCTGGAGGGTTCCGCGTTCGGGGACTTTGACGTCAAGGTTGAAGAATTGAACCTGGAGATCTGGTTGAAGAAATAGTCACTTTACACTGCGGCGGAGCTGCAACCCATTCTGGATCGCTCGCAACTGCAGGGATGTCAGATCGTCGAGGACTTGATGGATTTGGTGATCGTGAAAGAGAGGTAGAGATGCCCAGGCTGGTGAAAGGAGCCAAGTGGACCTATGGGTGGGTCGTCATCGGGCTGGACGGGGAGATCGTCATCCCACCAGAGGCGTGGCGTGAGTTCGGTTTCCAGGCTGGGGACGAGATGGTTTTCACGCCGGGGAGCCGCCGCTCGGGCGGGTTCGCCGTCAGCACGCCCGAGTTGATGGCGGAGGTCGGTGAGAAGATGGGTGGGGCGGAGTTGCGTGGGCTAGCTCGAGGACGATTTGAGGATGGATGGGTGACGGTGCCACCCGAGGTGGGCGTGAAGCCAGGCGACAAGCTGCTGACGGTGTGCGGCAGCCGCTACGGACTGGGCTTCGTGGCCAAAGGACCGATTTACGAAGAGGCGGTGAAGCACCCAGAGTTGGAATGCTTTGGCTGATGGGGAGGATGATCGAAGGGAAAAGTTTGGCAGCAATCAACTTTTCTACTATAATACCCACTATCGGCGCAACATTGGGAGCACACTTTATGATAGCATCGGAAATGAGCCACTGGGAACGGGTTCGGGCTGCCTTGAAAGGGGAGGAGATTGACCGGGTGCCCATCAGTCTCTGGCGGCATTGGCCAGTAGAAGACGAGACCCCCCAGGATCTGGCTGTTGCTACCCTACGCTGGCAGCGAGACTATGACTTTGACCTGGTCAAGTTGACCCCGACAGGCACCTATGGCATCGAGGACTGGGGAGCGGAAACCACCTACGTTCCCAATGACCACGGGGTGCGCACAATCGTTCAATACGGTGTGGCCTCTGTGGATCAGTGGCCCAGCCTGGAGCCGCTGGACGTGAGGCGAGGCTACCTGGGCAACCAGATCTCTGCCGTGCAGTTGGTTGCCGAGGAACTCCAGGACAGCGCCCCGATCTTGCAGACGGTCTTCAGCCCCTTGACCACGGCCCGCAAACTGGCCGGCGACCGGATCTTTGCTGATTTGCGTCTTCACCCCGAGACGTTCAAACCGGGCCTGCAAACCATTGCCGAGACCACCGCTCGTTTCGCGCTCGAGTCCCTCAGGGTAGGGGCTCATGGGATGTTCTTTGCCACCCAATGTGCCACCTACCGCCTGCTCAGCCAGGCCGAATACCGGGAGTTTGGCGAAGCCTACGACCGGATCGTTCTCGACGCCGTACGACCGGAGGCTCAGATCATCCTGATCCACGCGCATGGCCAGGACATCATGTTTGACCTGGTGGCAAACTATCCAGCCGATGCGATCAACTGGCACGACCGGATCACGTGGCCCTCCCTCAAAGAGGCCCGCGAGCGCTTCTCCGGCCTTTTGGTCGGTGGGGTCAACGAGTGGCAAACGCTGCTCCAAGGGCCACCTGCTGCCATCCAGGCCGAGATTCGGAACGCCATCGCCCAGACCGGAGGCCGACGGTACATGGTCGGGCCGGGGTGTGTTCTCTCCATCAACACGCCGCCACCACACATTCGTGCCGCCAGGGAAGCTGTGGATAGGTTTTGATGATGGAGAGGGTTTGCGATCTTGTTGAACTTTGACGGAGTAGCAGAACGGTTCGGCTGGGCTCACCGGAGCCTTGTTCTGCGCCAGCCGAACGCGAAGCGAGTCCTGCCCTGAGTGCAGTCAAAGGGTTCGCTACTCCAGGGGGAAAGGAGGACATGGGATGAGTCAACCCGAGCTGAACACGGTATGCCTGACCTTTGACTTTGACGCCATGAGCGTCTGGCTGGGAGTTTATCCCCACGTGACGCCGGCCATGCTCTCGCGGGGCGAGTTCGGCGCGCGGGTGGGCGTGCCGCGCATCCTGGAGTTGTTGCGGCGATTCGATATCCGCGCTACCTTTTTTACGCCGGGCCACACCGCCGAGTCGTTCCCGGAAGAGGTGATCGCCGTCCTGAAGGCCGGACACGAGATAGGACACCACGGCTACAGCCACGAGAATCCCAGCATCCAGGCCCCTGCCGAGGAGCGGGCCAGCCTGGAGCTTGGATTGGCGGCGCTGGAAAACTTGACCGGCCTGCGTCCCAGGGGCTATCGCTCCCCGTCGTGGGATTACAGCGATGTCACCCTGTCGCTGCTGGTCGAATACGGCTTTGTCTACGACTCCAGCCTTTTTGCCGGCGATTTCTATCCCTACCACCCCCGCCTGGGCGACATAGTAAGCAAAGATCAACCCTTGCAACAGGGCAAACCGGCTCCTATCTGGGAATTCCCGATCCACTTTGCCCTGGACGATTGGCCCCACTTTACCTCCAACTTTGACCCTTACCGTGTCGGCCTCTCTGCACCGTCCAAGGTCTTTGAGATTTGGGCTGCCGAATTCGACTACATGTGCGCTCACGCCCCCGGCGGCGTGTTAACACTGACCATGCACCCGCAGGTGATCGGCCGCGGACACCGCATGGCCATGCTGGAACGGCTCATCGAGTATTTCCTGGCTGCCGGGAACGTCCGCTTTGCTCGCCTGATGGACGTGGCACGAGAGATAGAAGAGCAGGAATGAATCCAAACTGGAAACTCTCCTTTTTCGCCATCTGGACGGGGCAGGCGTTTTCGCTGATTGGCAGCGAGGTAGTCCAGTTCGCGCTGGTCTGGTGGCTCACCAAGTCAACCGGCTCGGCGACAGTGCTGGCGACAGCATCTATGGTTGCTCTCATCCCGGAGATTGTCCTTGCTCCCCTAGCCGGTGCTTATGTAGACCGCTGGAATCGGCGCATGGTGATGATTGTGGCCGATGGCGTGGTTGCGCTGGCCTCGCTGTGGCTGGCCTACCTGTTCTGGACGGAAGCCACGCAGGTCTGGCACGTGTACGTCATCATGCTGGTGCGCGCAGCAGGTGGGAGATTTCACTGGGCAGCGATGCTGGCTTCGACCTCGCTCATGGTGCCCGAAAAGCACCTGACACGCGTGGCCGGCCTCAACCAGACATTGAACGGGGCACTGAGCATCGCTGGCCCACCGTTGGGAGCGCTGTTGATGGAGGCACTATTGCTTCACGGTGTCATGCTGGTAGACGTGGGTACAGCCACGCTGGCCATTCTCCCGCTGTTGTTTGCCCATGTGCCGCAGCCCAGGCGTGATGACACAGATATAAAAGGCGCGACGAAACCGTCAATTTGGACCGACATGCAGGAAGGCTTGCGGTACATTCTGGACTGGCCAGGGCTGATGGCCCTGATCGGGGCGGCGATGATCGTGAGGCTTGCACTGACCCCCGCTTTTTCGTTGGTGCCGCTCTTGGTGAGCGAGCACTTTAACGGTGGTGCAGCCCAGTTCAGCCAGGTAGAAGCGGTTGCTGGGGTGGGCGTCGTAGTAGGTGGGCTTGTCTTGAGTGCGTGGGGCGGCTTTCGGCGCAAGATTTATACTTGGATGTTGGGCATAGTAGGATTGGGGCTGGGCCTTGTAGTGCTGGGCCTCACGCCAGGAGGGTTGTTCTGGATAGCACTGGTGTGCGCGTTTGTGGTGGGATCAATGATCCCTATAGTAGATGGGCCACTCATGGCCATTATTCAAGGAACAGTCGCGCCAGAAATGCAAGGGCGCGTGTTCACCCTGATGGGCAGTTTGGTCCGGATCACCGCGCCCTTCAGTCTGGCAGTCGCCGGCCCAGTGAGCGACCGGTTCGGCCTGCAAGTATGGTACCTGGCGGCTGGCACGCTTTGCGCAGCAGTTGGGCTGGGTGGCTTCTTCGTGCCGGCGATTGCAAACGTCGAAGAGAACGCCAACAGGACCGGCGCGGAGGCAGAGCCCTCGCCCCAGCCGAGAAGAAAACATAGCAGAGAAATGAAAGGAACAAGTCATGAGCAGTAATGATGTGGTAGTGGAAAAAGTGAGAAGCGCAATCCAAGACCGGGCCCTTTACCTTGCCCTGCTTTACCGGAGCTTTTCCAAGGCTCTTCCCCCAGACCAGGCGGAAAAACTCGCCAGAGAGGCCATCTACGAATATGGAAGGATCAAGGGCCAGCGGGATGGGGGAAAGATCACACCAGAGGAGTGGGTGGACAAACACATGTCTAAAGGGTCAGGAGCGGTCTTTCAGTCGCGCATTGTCAAGGAAAAAGACCGCTGCGAGCAGCAAATGACCTATTGTCCTCTGGTGGAAGCGTGGAAAGAACTGGGATGCAGCCAGGAAGAAATAGACATCTTTTGCGATATAGCTATGGAAGTGGATCGCGGGCGGGCAGACTATCAAAACATCCCGTGGGAGATATCTGAGAGGATAGGGAAAGGAGATCCTTTTTGTCGGTTGGTCCTCAAGAAAGGGGAGTGAGGATTTTCTTTTACCCTTGGCTTCTGCGGTCTTGACTTTTGGCGTGAAAAGTTTATAATGGGCCGTGCCGTAGATACAGCCTATTACAAACTAGCTACGGGGGATGGGATTTTGGGATGATTATTTTTCTGGAACAGCCTAAGGGAACCATCGTGTGCTCAATAACGTCTATAGAATGGATGTAACATCCGTGCGAGCCGGTGATTTTGCAATCACCAGCGATCTGCGACAACAGAAGTGTCCCGCAGGGAGGTGCCCGATGCGTTCTACACGTCGTGATTTCATCAAGAGCGTAGGTATTGCCGTCGCCTCGGTGGTGATGGTTCGCTGTATCCCATTTGGGGACAAAGACGACTCTCCTCGAAGCCGTTTGCGCCATTGTTGGCTGCGGCTAGACTGGCTGGCGCAGCAAGCAATGGGAGACTATGAGCGGGGCGACAAGGCGCGGGAAAAACTCGCCGCTGACCATCGTGCTGCTCTCGACGACTTGGTCGCTGCTGGCGAAATGAATGCGAATGTGGCGGACGAACTGAATACGGCCTTCGGCGCAGCCACCACCCACGTCCTCTTCATCAACGCTCCAATCACCTGCTACGAGCCTATGCTGGTGGACTATACCCCCGCCAGCAGCGGCCAACTGGGGCAACAGGCTGGCCTCCTGGCCGAGATGGCCGAGAGCGGGGACCTTGACCCGGCCATCGTGGCGCAGGCCCAAGCTGCCATCGAACGGGATATCGCTTTCCTGAACCTATCCGATGCGGAGACCCAGGCACTCTACGACGAACTGATAGCGGCCGCCAGTGGCACCTACGACTTTCCATCCCTTGACGAACTAGATCTGGAGATCTCTCCCGAGACAGCCGAAGCGGCTCGTTTCCTGGTCGAGCTGCTGTCGGAGGATTAGGGGCGCAGCGCCGCTACGCTCCCACAAACAAGGAGGTGACCGATGACTCTCACCCGTCGTTATTTTATCAGAAGTGTAGGTATTGCCGTTGCCTCGCTGGTGATGGCTCGCTGTATCCCATCTGGAGG
>Ga0180437_10002807_pt1 | contig 26940 bp, 41 predicted proteins | sample SS_ome_4_FD_132410 | JGI IMG/M metagenome (GOLD analysis project Ga0180437, IMG submission 132410) | Hypersaline lake sediment archaeal communities from the Salton Sea, California, USA - SS_3_D_1 metaG | ecosystem: Environmental > Aquatic > Non-marine Saline and Alkaline > Hypersaline >...
CAGTCTATCTAGAGTCCCTCAGAGCGCGTATTGTGGAGATTGTAGAGGAGATGAACGCAGAGGGGCATATACACCCTTATACGCTGTCAGGGCTGTTTATGGATCTCTCAATAGAGATGGCACAAGCAGCACGAACACCTGTTTGATAAGCAGTCATTCAACCTGTTCAATATGGATTTGCACCACGAATGCTTCCTTTTGGTTGAGAATGAAATCTTCTGGAGAGAGCACAGAAGGTTGACAGAGTGCGAGGAATCAGGTAAATAAGTAGTTACTAACTTGAAAACGGAGGTGTATAATGTGCCTTGCAGTCGAAGTGGTAACAGCAAATAGCCTTAAATACGGCACTCCACCAGCGCAACCTATGGCGCTAAGTACTATTTATTCCCGCTGGAAACGTCAACAGGTACTAAACAGCAGGAAGCTAAAGGAATACGGAAAGACACTAAGAGGGGATTCAACTTGGCTCGTAACCCGGTAAAAAAGGGCTTAGACAAAACCCACAAGCCAAAGACCCACAAAGATAAGAAAAAGGAAGCCAAGAAAACCGGCCTTCTTATTGATTACAGTGGTGGGAAGAGGTGGAAGTAATACTAGGAACGCTATCAGAAGCCAATATAAAGCGATATGGGGACGATTGGCTTATAGTGGTGGGATTGGACTACGGAAGGCAGAAAAAGCCGTATTTGCCAACTAAGGCACTCCTACAGCCATTTAGAGTTATAGATCTAATCGAGATATGCGGTAAGCAGTCCTGGAATGACGTAAAAACCAGCACAATTAAGATAAAGTGTGACTATGAGAAGCTAATTGCTATAGGTCATGCGATAAAGGAGGAGTGGATAGAGGTATGAGGGGTAAAAACGAACATCCGATGGTTATGGTTTGGGTGACTGAGTGGGGAGTTCACGCAATTCCAGATAAATTTAAGCGATTGAGATTCACTAAGAGCGGAATGCCAGATAAGCGGTACAAAATGTACAGTGCGTTTATGAAGTGGCTAGAAGAAGTGGAGAGGAGAGAGGCATGATTGTGATACTAGCGAATAGTGAAAATGATGATAAGGTGTATATAGACTTAAGGCATGTTATCGCCATTGAGCCTTTACACTATTTAAATGGGATGGGATGGGACATTGGTTACCATTTAAATAGCGGGTGCTACACAGCCTATTTGGGAGAGGTGTCAGAGAAGAAAGCAAGAGAATTATACAAGGATTTTGTTGACGCTTGGATGGAAGCAAAGGGGGCTAAAGCATGAAAGAATCAGAACTAGACGCTGTTAAACGAGAAAACCGCTTACTTAAACACCGAAACAGCCATCTAGAGCAAAAGATAGCTGATATAATCTTAGCTGAAAGCACTGTACTGGCAACATTTGATAGGGCGGTAGAGGAGTGTGTAGATCCTGTGGTCTATGAGAGAATCCGGGCTAGAATATCTGAGCTAAACAAAGAGCAAGTCAAGAAAGATGAGATTATTACTAATTAAATTGCTCCTTAAAGGGTTAAATCTTACGGTAGATGATAGCCGTAAGTTACGGGAAACAACCAATTTCACTCTTATGACAAATGGTCAGGCAGACCTTGATTTTAAGCACTGTAACGACCAGGCTTATACTAAAGGCAGATTAGACGGATATAAAAACGGGCAAGAGTTTGGAAGATACGAGGTATTAAGATATACTAAGAACTTCAACGGATGGGATAGTGTGGCGGAGCATTTTAAATACGATGAATTACTAATTAAATTCCCTGAAGAGAGAGTACCATGAAAGAGAAACCAACTAAGTGGGTAAAATCCATGCCACAGCGTAAGGCAGTATCCTACTCTAAGGAATCACCACTTAAGAACAAACATGACAACGGGATTAATGACAAGCCTAAGGCTAAACCGGCTCACAATCCCTGCTATTAACAGTTTAGGGACTCTCGGGGGGTAATCCCCTCCAATTCCGTCTCGGCCTCTCGGGAGTTCCGCTTAAATTATGAAAGAGCTAACAATAGATGAGATGCCAAAGCATGATAACGGGGCATCATTTTACATGGAGGAAAGGGTGGATAATTTAATATATTGTCGATTTAGAAAACTTGATAGAGGAACTTGGGCGATAGCTTTTGTGTGTAACGGAGAGGATGTTTTATATTGGTGGGTCGACACAGAAGAGCAGATCCAAAGATTGCTTGAAAGGTACGCAAAGCACATGATTATGCCTAATAATACCCGAGTAGATATAACTGGTGTGGCATGAATGCGAAAGAGCTAGAAAAACACAGAGATAAATTCGAGTCCTTGAAAGAGAAATTCATGGGCTTATCTGATTACACAGACAATATACAGAAATACCGAGCTATCTACCGAAGAATCAAGCAAAACATGGTAGATATAATCGAGGGTAAACCCTATCACATTAAAGTAACTGACATCCCAGTAAGTATCAGGGAGGATGTTAGTCAGATATTAACCGAACTGGAGGGGTGACAAAAAGTGTCACTATAGAGTTAAAGAATGGCTCGACCAACTAAATACGATGAATCATACAATGAGCAGGTTATTAAGCTCTGTAAACTAGGCGCTACAGATGTACAACTTGCTGATTTCTTTAATGTTTCTGAGGCCTCTATCCATAGGTGGAAGAAGGACTATCCAGAGTTTTGCAAGTCCATAAAAGAAGGCAAGGAAATAGCAGATGCTACCGTTGCTGAATCACTCTTTCATAGGGCTATAGGCTATTCACATCCTGAGGATAAGATATTCTGTAACTCTAAAGGTGAGGAGACTGTAATACCTACGGTTAAGCATTATGCGCCAGATGCTACGAGTGCTATCTTCTGGCTAAAGAATAGACGACCCGATGTGTGGAGAGATAAGCGAGAGGTTGACTTTGGAGAGAATGCTACAGAGGCTATACAGGCTATCAGTACGGCGCTCACACATTCTGAAGCCTCTCAAATATACCAGGATTCAATTAAATCGCAGAATAAAGAACTGAAGCATTAGGAGGGGCTATGGATATAGAGACATTACGCAAAGGGAGCGCTTTACACCGCAGCAAGCAAAGGCTAGAGCGTATCGTTGGCGAGTTAAACGATCACGCCGATTCAGTAAAGGATCAGCCTGATAAGGCAGTTACGCTAATGATAGATATTCTTGGTGATTATCCGGAGTTTTTCGAAGACTCGATGGCACTGTCAGCACTTTTAGTAAGCGCAGCAAAAAAAGCAGAAGATAAGCTTGATGCCACAAAGGCAGAATTTGAGGCGCTGTGAACGAATCTCAAGTAATCGAGATATTGGAGGATAGGCAGCAAACCCTTATGAGGTTAAGGAATGATCCCCAATTATTCCAGGCTGCTAAATTACACTATGAGAATCATCCTTCTGATTTCATAGATGATTGGTTAATGACCTACGACCCACGGCAAGACATTCCCCTAATGCCGTTTATCCTATTCCCTAGACAGCGTGAGTTTATAGATTGGCTATACGATAGATGGCGGGGTAAGGAGGATGGCTTAGTAGAGAAGTCCCGTGATATGGGCTTAACGTGGCTCTGCTGTGCTTTTGCTGCTTGGATGTGGCTATTCCATCCAGGACAGAGTATATCCTTTGGCTCACGCAAAGAGGATTTAGTGGATAAGGTGGGCGATCCTGATTCCATCTTTGAGAAGATACGAATAATTCTTGATAACCTGCCTATTGAGTTCCTTCCTCAGGGGTTTTCATTGCGCCAACATGCTACCCACTTAAAGATACTGAACCCTGATAACGGGGCTAATATCAAGGGTGAGGCTGGCGATAATATCGGTAGGGGCGGGCGTAGTTCTGTATATTTCAAGGATGAGTCAGCATTCTATGAGCGGCCTGAGAAGATTGAAGCGGCTTTAAGTATGAACTCTGATGTTAAGATTGATGTCTCTACCCCTAATGGCAATGGTAACCCTTTCTATCAGAAGCGGCACCAAGGCAAGATTCCAGTATTTACGTTTAACTGGCGAGATGATCCACGCAAGGGGGACAAGTGGTACCAGAAGCAGAAGGAGTTACTCGACCCGGTTATCCTGGCTCAAGAGGTAGACATAGACTATAACGCCTCGGTGGGTAATGTGTTGATAGATGCTGAGGATATACGTGAGGCTATGCTAAATCGCGCTAGTGAGATCTTTGACGAAAAGGGTAATGACTCCCCTATGGTCTTAGGCGTTGATGTAGCGAGGTTTGGAGAGGACAGGACGGTATTATGTTTTAGGCAGGGCAGGGAAGTTCACTGGTTTAGAGTGTTTGATAAGCTCGATACCATGCAGACCGTGGGTGCTGTGATGGCTGAAATGGCTGAGATTCCCTTCGATGCTGTGTTTGTTGATACCGTAGGCGTGGGAGCTGGTGTATACGATAGACTCTGTGAACATTACGATAATATCTATTCTGTTAACGGTGGCTCTAAAGCCCATGAGATCGGGAAGTATTTCAACAAGAGGGCTGAGTGTTGGGGTCGTATGAGAGAATGGTCTAAGGATTGGCCTTGTATCCTACCCAATGCACAAGAGGTACAGAGTGACCTTTGCTCCCTTCAGTACTCGTATAATTCAAACAGTCAATTAGTCTTGGAGAAGAAAGAGGATGCCAAGAAACGCGGCGTTAGATCTCCTGACATTGCCGATGCACTGGCCTTAACCTTTGCTGAGCCTGTCACTATTTGGGAAGATGAGGACATCTACGCTAATCACCATGAAGGCAGGTCGCAGAAAACCGGCTACTAGGTACAAATACGTATACTTAAGCTGGGATGGCTTGGTATCATATCCGCATCTACCTAACAGGAGATAGAGATGGAAAGAGAGCTGCTAGAGTTGAGAGCGCGAATTCAGAGCCTCATTGATGATGCGAGATGGCGAGCTAATGATATACCGGCTGACGGAAAGCTTGGGAGCACTCACCCCATATGGCGCTCAGCTTACAATGCTCTCGCGTGTAAACTTGAAAAAATTTTGGAGAGGAGGAAGGCGCCGTGGGCAGACTTTGCGGGTGTTGATATTTATGAGGGCGACACGATCCTCCATCCAGATGGTACTCGCGGAGTTGTTGTTTTTGTTGATGGAGAGACTGAAAGAACAGACTGTAAGGATTATGGCTGGAAAGTGGATTATCAAGACGGCTCACCCTTTGTTTTTCTTGGGCTACAGATTGGGGATAAGGGGCAGGCTGTAGTTGTTACAGACTAAAATAGTAACTAGTTGTCAACCGTGGAAAGTACCTATATAATCACCTCATTAATTCGGGGTGGTTATGGCAGAATCCGTACCAAAGAAACTACAATCAATTCTCACTAAGGGCGAGAAGGGTGAAAACCTAGTCCCTGATCTAACTGAGAATGAGTTAGCTGATATTAAGTCTAGAGTCTGTGATGGTTACGACATGGACTTAGAGACTATGTCCGATTACCTCAAGCGGTATGAGGAGATAATGGAGCTAGCTACGATGAAAGCTCCCTCTAAAGATAAGACCTTCCCCTTTACAGGCGCATCCCAGGTTATGATGCCCTACCTCTCCCAAGCGGCTATCGACTTCAACTCCAGGACAGTACCCGAAGTAGTCAACAAGCGCTCCATTGCCAAGGTTGCAACATGGGGAACGCCAGACTATGACGAAGAGATGAGAGCTGACAGGGTATCTAGTGCTATTAACTGGTGGTTAAAGGTAGGTATCGAGGGTTGGACTAAGCGCATGGACTTCGCATTATTGTATGCGCCTACGTTTGGTCAGTATTTCAAGAAGAAGTGGTGGTCTGATGGCGAGATTAAAGAGGCATTCATTACTGCCAATAATATGATCTATGACCATGATTCCACGTCATTTGATGATTCCCCCCGCAAGTCTCATAACTTCCAATTAGAATACAATGATTATCATTCTAAGGTCGTATCAGGTGAATACGAAGAGATAGAGGGGCTAGAGGATAAGAACAACGGACAACCCGAGGAGCGCAAGCCCTTAGAAATGGTTGAGTCACACTGTACTTTAGACATGGACGGTGATGGCTATTGTGAACCCTATATTGTTACATGGTGTAAGAAGTATGAATGTATTGTAAGGATCGAACCTCGATACACCGCAGACGACATCGTAACCATTAAGGGTAAGGTCTATAAGATATACGGAGAGGAGTTCTTTACCCAAACAGGATTCATTCCAAACCTTGAGAAGCCCGCTGTCTATGACGGTTGGGGTACTCTCATGTACGACCTATACGAGTCCCTTAATACGTTTATGCGCCAGCTCATTGACGCTGGTACGTTGAATAACATCGCTGCTAACTCAGGCTTTATTAACTCTAATGTCAAGATGGGCGGACGGGCTAAGAAGGGCAAGTTCAATATGATTATGGGGCAGCTAACCCCTGTTGATGTAGGGTCGGGTCAGAACCTTAATCAATCTATCTGGACACCACAGTTCTCAGGGCCACAGCAGGGATTACATAGCCTTCTGACAGAGATTCGAGAAGAGGTAAGGATTTATACCACCGCTTCCCAAAATGTAGACGTATCCGCAGGAGAGGCCGCTAGTCTCTATCTAGCCCGACTACAACAAGCGTTAAAAGTTCCCAATGCTGTAACGTCCAGGGTCTACGCTGGCTTGGGTGAGGAGTTCCAGAGGATCTATTACTTAATGGGTCGATACATGGATGAAGATATGTATATGGAGATCATCGACTGGGAGCCTGAAATACCGCCAGAGGTAGAACAGCAATACATGGAGGCTTTAGCAGCAGCAGAGGCTACGGGTAATCCTCCTCCTGCATCTCCGGTAGAGATTGCTTACGAGTCCTTCACTATGGACATGGACTTTAACAATGACCTAGACATTGTTCCTACTGCTGATCCTAACCTGGGGTCAGATGTAGAGAGAATCGCACGATCCGAAGCGGTATATATGCAGTCCTTCCAAGATCCAGGTATCAATCAATACGAAGCACGTAAGCACTGGCTACAGTCCTTGAACGTCCCGGATATTGATGAGATGGCACCCCCTCCGAATAATGAGCCTAGTCAACAGGACATCATTAACGCGGAGTACATGAAATCAGAGATAGAAGTTAATAAGACCGATTCAGCAAGTAAGATGGCTAAAGCCCAGGTAGAGATGCTTAAGGCTCAGGTTGAATTAGCTAAAGTAGAGGCGGAGATAGATAAGCTTGAGAGCGAAACCGTTAAGAATTATGCCGAAGTAGACGCAAAAGAGCGTATGGCATTAATCGCCTTTCTAAAAGAAGAGAGAGATTCTATTCGACAACAACTAGGAGCAGAAGATGCTAACACAATCGCAGTACAAAGCGTGGCTCAAGGAGCCGGTAACCAAGGCAGTAATCCAGGCACTTAAAGACCTGGAGGTAGACACAGCGTTAGGCTGTGGTAGAGGCGCAGCATTAGAAGACCCCAATCATACCATCGCAGAGAATTATCTGTGGTTGCAGGGTAATCTACATGTATTAAATCGAATTGTAGACGAAGACAACAAGGGTAAGAGCTTTCTATGCCACGATCTTTTAATCGAGGCTGAGCTTATGGAGGAGGAAGAAGATGAATCCAGTTAAGCCTACGGGATTTCACGTTCTCATTAAATCTCAAGAATTAAATAAGTCTGTTGATGAAGAGAAGTTTTCTGAATTAGCTAAGGCTGGATTTCAGGAGTCTACATCTGATGAGCACGCTAGACGACAAGCAGGGCAGATATGGGGCGAGATTGTAGACATGGGGCCTGTAGCCTTTACGGGTGCTGATTGGGGAGATGAAGAGGTCAAGGTAGGGGATAAGGTTCTATTCTCCCGCTATGGTGGTCAGACCTTCTCACAGCCTGGAACCGTAGAGAGTAACAGTTATGCGCTATGGCGAGTATGTCCTGACTCGGACGTTATCGCTGTGGTTAATGATGATTCTATCCAACACATTGAGGAATAGTTATGAGCGAAGAGCAACAAGAATTAGAGGGGATTGAGCAAACGGTAGACTTATCTGCCATCCCTGAAACGCATCGGGAGTATGTCGATACTGAGAAGTACCAAGCTGATGAAGACTATAAGCAAGCCATTGAACACGGATGGAAGCCTTTAGAATTACATCAGGCAGATGGTGGAGACCCAGCAGACTACACAGGTTATCGTCAATTCAATAGACGCTATCAAGACCGGCAAGAGCTTAAGGGCTTCAAGTCCGAGCTGAGTGAGATTAAAACAGCTACCTCTGCCCTAGTGGACACCTTCGAGGAACAGAAGCAACAGGCTATTCAAGAGGCTATTGCACAGAAGGAAGCACAAGTTAAGCAGGCAGTAGAGGACGGTGAGACTGATCTAGCCCTATCCCTGACCAACGAAATCAGTGATATGAAAGCTCAACCTGCCACACCTCAACAAGCGGGAGAGCCTCAGGAAGTTCTACAGTTTAGAGCCAAGAACCCCGTACTCGATGCCAACTCACCTAAGTTTAACGCCACTGTTAACGCAGCCTTAGAGGCTATGGTTAATCAAAAGGCTAACGCTTTGGTAGCACAGGTAGGACGCGAGTTATCTACTGTTGAGATTAATTCTATTCTTAACGACTCATGGCAGCAGACTCAACAGGATTTAAGCCTTGAGCAACCTAAACCTAAACCAGCAGCTCCGGCTGTTAGTCCACCAGGAGGACAGAAAGTGACAAAAGATCCCGTTAAAACCTTGTCAGATAGTGGAAAAAGCATTTACAATATGATAAAAGGCAAATACGGCGAAGAAGCCGCAGCCAATTACGCTAAGAAATTAGCTGGTCAGGAGGTGTAACATGGCAGAACGCAAGACAAGAACCTCCAAGACTGAAGTAAAGACAGAGGAGCGCAAAACTAAGCGCACTCGAAGGGTGGCTTACGCATCAGGCACATCTCGCTTGAGTATTCCATCTGATGTAAGGGAAAAGTATAAAGAGTTCCCTATTAATTGTTTCCGTTGGGTTAACGATGAAGAAGGCGAAGTTCAACGGAGAAAGGATGCATGGTGGGAGGTATGTACCGACCCAGATGGCAATCCGGTTAAAAGGTCTGTAGGCATTGGGAAGACCACAAGTGACCTTAAAGCCTATTTAATGGTTCAAGACCCTGAGTATTTCAAAGAAGATTTTGAAAAGCAGCAGGAGAAGAACATGGCCTTCCAAAACTCACTTAAGAAGAGCAAGGAAGCAGGCGCCCTCGATGCAGAGGGTGGATATGCTCCTAACTTAGAAGATGGTGGCGTTGGTTTCAGCAAGACTATCTCATAGGGGCTTAATTTTTATTAAGTGAGGTAAATCACATGGCAAATATTGACGCCCCACAGGGCTTCCTAGCCGTTGATAACCAATTCGGAGCTGGCTATTCAGGCCGTCTTAAGGAAGTAGCTTTTGCTTCTGGTGACGCTGTTGCTGCTTTCAAAGGCTCTTTGGTTAAATATACAGGCGCATCTTTAAACGATGGAAAGATTCCAGTTGTAGAACTGGCTGATCCAGCGGACACAAAACTAGCTGGCGCTATCCAGGCTTTCGAGCCTCAACGTGCTGGCGATTGGACTACTTACTACCGTAAAGCTTCTACCGAAGTTATTGCTTATATCCCTGAAGATCCAAAGACACTCTATCTGTGTCAAGAGGATTCCGATGGAGGTAATATTGATACTTCTACCGCTATTGGTCAGAACATCGACTTTACCGCTGAATCTGGCGATACGGTAACAGGTGTATCCACTCAGGAACTCGATTCAGGCTCTGCCGCAGACACCAACACTCTGCCTCTGCGCTTACAAGCGGTTGTGAATCGAATTGACAATACTGGTGAGTCTACTGATTCTAACGCTCAATGGATCGTTTCAATCAATCAGACCGCTGAACTTAACACCACTGGTACTTAATAGGAGGCTAATATGAGTATTCAAGGTTCAATTACCTCCACAGGTTCCATTCAACGGGAACTACAGGAAGGTGTAAACGAAATTATCGGTTTGAAATATGAGCGCTGGAGTCGTGAGTATGGCGATATTCTAGATGTTCAATCATCCGGTAAAAACTATGAAGAAGACGTAATCCGCGCAGGCATGGGTCTTGCATCGGTTAAACCTGAAGGCGCATCTATTCAGTATGATGATAGCCGTGAAGTAGGTTTACAGCGTTATGTTCATATCAACTATGGTAAAGGTGGCATTATCACTCAAGAGGCTATGGAAGATGGCCTGTACATCAATGAGATGTCCAATATGGGTGACATGCTGGCTGAGTCCATGATGCAAACTAAAGAGAATGTTGCTGCTGACTTGTTCAACAACGGCTACTCTACCGCTAACTTTACTACTTGGGATGGTAAGTCTCTGTTCGCGTCCGATCACGTATTGGGCAAAGGCGGTTCTTACTCTAACGTCCTGTCTGTAGCTGCTGATCTGTCTGAGGCTTCTTTGGAAGATGCTCTGATTGCTATCTCGGGTTATGTAGATGATGCTGGTCTGTTGATTCAGGCTAAGGGTGAAACTTTGTTTATCCCTCGCCAGCTTCAATTCATTGCACAGCGCATTTTAGGTAGTTATCTGCAAAACGATACCGCCAATAACGCGATTAACGCAATGGCTTCCACTGGTATGCTTCCTGGCGGCTGGTCTGTTAACCACTACTTTACTGATGTAAACAACTGGTTAGTAAGAACCAACGTCAAGAACGGCGGTAAATTCTTTGAGCGTAGTGAGCACATGGGTACTGATAATGACTTCGGTACTTCTAACTATCGCCACAAAGTAACCTGCCGATTCTCAGTAGGTGTTACTGATCCACGTCAATACTTCGGTTCTGGCGCGGTTGCATAAAAACAACTAAGTTTTGTAGCCCCCTTGATTGGGGGCTTTTTTTTGCCTATACTTCACCCATCGGCCTAAGAAAGCCTTTATTCGTTGCCCTCGGGCATTTTTAATTAATTGAATGAGGCTCTATTATGACTGCTAAATCTCGATTTTCTGCTGTTGGTACTTCTGGACGTAAAGACGCTACCGACAACTCCCTAGATACTTTTCTCAAAACCTTTGAATTTCCTATTACTGTGGTCGCTTCAACTTCTTCACAGCAAACAGGCATTTTCGTTCCTGCTGGCGGCGTTATTTTATCCGCTGCTATCCAGGTTGAAACCGCAGAGGCTACAGGCACTACTAAAACCGTAGACATCGGCTTAACTGGCGATTCTGACGCTATCATTGATGGTGGTGATGTTTCCGCTACTGGATGGGTCGGCGCTACTGGTGGCGTTGGTGAGCTGTCTAGTGTTCCTTGTGCTGGCGGTGAGCTGTTGTATGTGCTTGGCTCTGCTGATTTTGCTGAATTGGAAGCTACTGCGGTTGTTACTGTTCTTGGCTCTGACGTAGCCTAAGAGGTGTAAGATGGCTGAGTCCATCATTATAGACGGTACTAAATGTACTCAGATTGGCGTATCTGGAGAGGATACCGGCCTTAATGTGCGTAATCGCCTCTTCATTGATGGTGATGAGGTCTTCCCAACTGTGGGAAGCGTTAACCCTATTGAGGAGCAGGTACAGCAAATCGGGCATGGACTTAGTGAGGGGCAGATTGTCTACTCCAATCTAGGTACGCTGGAGGCTGCACAGGCTGACGCTGAGGCCTCTAGTAACGCCGTAGCGCGTGTTTTGCAAGTAGTGGACGCAGACAACCTAGTTATACAATTCACGGGTCAGTTTGCTACTACGGGGCTTACAGCGGGTTCTGTGTACTATCTGAGTGACTCCGTAGCAGGGGCGGTTACAACTACTCCTCCTTCCGCTCCTAATTATGTGGTAGAGGTATTTAAAGCTGTTACCACTACCCGAGCGACATTAAACATTCAACAAGGCATCGTGGGTGCATAATGGCTTTTCCTACTAAGATTACTCAACCGGAAGAAGGGCGCGTTATATACGTCTCTGATAGTGGAGATAACACCTATAACGGCGTAACCCAAGATAAAGCGGTTAAGGACTATCAGCGGGCTAAGACATTGGCTCAGGCTCTTGTCCCTTCTCCTGATGGGGATAACCCGGTAACAATCACAACCGATACAACCAATTCTTCTACTGATGAAACTATTGGGGATAGCCAAGCGCTCACACTGTTTGCTGGATGCACATTAGATTTCGATAATATTTCTTATCGCCCTTCTCTAGCGTCTGCCGTTTTAACAATGGCTAACAATGCTACGGCTAATGTCCGAGTGTTGGAGAATGGCAATACTAGCTTTCCTGCGGCAGAGTTTGACGGGAGTTTGTTTGGCTCTCTCAATGCTGCCACACTACAACATGAGACAGGCCCATGCCTGGATCATAAAGGCTTAAGCGGAGTAAACTTTGCTAATGTTGAAGCGTTTATTTTCGGCACTTATGCTGTCAATAATACCTCTACCTTTGGTGATGTGTTTACTGTTGATTTCGATAGGGCAATAGCCCAAGTAAATAGCGGGGTCGGGTTTATTCAGAACTCAACCACTCGCTTTGTGCTTAATGGTAGTACGATAGAAGACAACTCATTAACGAGTGTTAAAGGGGTTCAGAATCTTTCAGGTGATCTTGATGCCAATATTTCACTTATCTCTTGTCCTGGCGGAACCTCGATAGACTTACAGGGTGGAACAACCACATTAAGGGCTGGCAAGGTTGAGGGTGATATTGTTGTAGGTTCGGGCGCTTCTGCCACAATTGAGATTAGCGAATTTGACCACAATACTTATACAGTAACGAATACCGGCACCTTGAATGGTCGAATAGGTGATGTGCGTTATGGAACATGGAAGATAGTTGATGATGATGTTATCAATATAGAGTCCTGGCAGGATGTTATAGATCATTTGACTCCAGGTGATAGTACTAAGGCGTATCAGGTATTTGGTAACATTACAGCCACAGATAACACATCTTTAGACCCTAACGGAGCGCCCATTTACGGCAATGTTGGAAGGTCTTTTGATGGCTTTACTTCATCTGAGGCTAATCATGTGTTTTTTAGCTCAGATCAATCAGGCTCTCTCAGCGGATTAAAGTTCGATATTAACGGTACAAGCTCAAAGGTTTTCGATGTAACGGGTGATACAGGGTTTGAAACATGGGCTATCAGCGATTGCTCGTTTAATGGGAATGAATCACTAGGCTCCTTTGATAATCTATATGCCCTTGATGAACAGAATAACGTATATCAGAACAACGCCGGAGGCTTAACGTGTAATGATGTTGCTAGGTACGCAAGCAAAAGCTCCCCGTGGATTCAGAATAATACTGCAACTACAAACATGACCTTTACCGGGGCTATGGATCTCCTGCGCTTTCATGGTGGAGGCATGGGAGTTGCATCTGGTAAGACCGGAATAAGCGTTGCTGGCATTACTTCACTTTCTAGCTTTGGTCAATTAGATGGGGGTGTCGCTTTTACTGGAGCTGGTACTTATGTAGACGATCTCACCACCTTCGATGCTAATGAGTGGTCTGTTGAGGCGTTTGGCATAGATCAGATTTATAAAGATACGGAAGCTTTCGGCAATGTCAGAAAAGACGGTTCGACCACTACGACTATTTCCGCCTCTGGCACTCCTGTTAAGGTAACCGGCGCTTCTACTCTTGGTGAGACCTTTAGGGCTGATGATGACGGAGGAACTGACAATAGAATTAGATATACAGGCGTATCCAAGCGAACAGTCACAGTATCTGGCTCTATTTCTATTGATAATTTTAGCGGCGGAAACGATAATGTTTCTGTTTATGTTGCCAAGAATGGCACAGCAATTACATCCTCTCGGGTACAGTTTCAAGTAGGCGGCGTATTGGATACTCAAGCCTCTGGATTTAACGAAACAGTCCAGCTAGAGCAGAACGATTATGTAGAAGTGTGGGTTGCTAATGACGATGATACGACTGATCTTGTTGTTAGGACGTATAATTTTACAATGCGGTAATTATTTTAATTATAAGGTGATTTTATGAGAACTTTAAAACGTGTATTAGATACAGCAGTAGCTGACCAATCCCCTTGGGTGCGGATTAACAACATGAAGGAAGACTATTCTATTGGTCTTCGCTTCCATCCCCATGACGGAGCGACTGGTACGTATTCAATTCAAAACTCTTTATCTAACCCTGAGGAGTTTCGTAGGGCTAAATTTACTCGAAGCGGTACAACCTTAAGCATCGAGTTAGAGGATCATGGTCTGACTGCGGCTGATGCAATCTCCCTACAGGGTACTGACTGGGATAATGTCGAAGGCTTTACTATCGAGGTTGCTAGCGTTGTCGATGGTGATAACTTCACTGTTACCGTAGCGAATAGCGGCACTACTTCCGGCAGTTGTCAGGTTTCTACTATTATCGTTGAGGATTTTGACGACTTCTCAGGCGTAAGCGGTAGAACAAAAGGATCTACCACGGGTGCGGTTCAATTGATTCGCGCAGTTAAGGGGGCTGGAAGCTTCTCAGGCAAGGGAACTTTACAAGTAACTCAGAGCTACTAACATGTTAGCAAGACCCGGACTTTCACAAACGGGATTAGCTAGCAGCGGGTTATCTAATCCAGGCGTAGGCGGCAGTTCTTTGAATCCGCTGTCTCAGAACTTGGTTATAGACTATCCTCTTGTTACTGATCTTATCGACCAAAAGGGCGCAGCAGATGGTACTGTAACGCGCTCTACGGTGGGTAATTATGTCTCCAATACCTCCGGATTATTAACGCAAGCGGCTATTAATGCGCCTCGATTCGAGGTTCCGGGCTTGATGTGTGAGGGAGCTGCTACTAATTACTGCCTATATAACGAAGACCTGACGAATGCGGCGTGGAACTTCTCTAGCAATGTCAATGCGCTGACCAAGGATACAACAGTAAGAGATCCAGAAGGCGGCTTTAATGCGTGGAAGCTAGAGGCAACTGCCACAGGTGCAGCCTATCTAGCACAGGTTACAGCGGGCTTAAATAGCAATTCTGGCTCCGTATGGCTTAGAAAGGGCAATGTTGATTCATGTAGTTGGGGAATGCTGGCTAATCCTGCCTCTACGTTCATGGAGAATGTTGATCTATCTGGCGGTGAGTGGGTAAGGCGAACAGGTGTAGCCTCTGGCGCTTCTGACTCTATTTTGCTTGCAGTCAATGAGGATAATATATTCGGCTCTTCTAATCCTGGGGATTATATTTTAGTTTATCTTCCTCAATTACAAGACGGTGTAGTCCCTACTTCAGATATTAAAACAGCGGCTTCAAGTGTTACGAGAACCTCAGAGCAGGCCTCTTTAGATGATGCTAACTTGCCCGCCCCTGGAGCAGCTCAAACCATAGCTTTTGACTTCACTATAATCGGTGATTTAGGCTCTACGCAGTCTCTGTGGAAGGTAAACGGTGAAACCACTCCACGAAGGGCTTTAGTATCGGGCGCGAGTCGCTGTCAATTGTACTTTGGCACTAACTTTGTACAGTCTGGAGTTGATTCTGTTGACCCCAAGCAGACATACAGGGCTGTCATATCGTCTGACGGCGCGAATTTCACAGGCTATATAGATAATGTCTCATTAGGAACAGCGGCTGTAGCGGGGATAGGAGGCACTCCTACGGACATTCTTCTTAACCACTCTAATACCGGACATTTTCATATTAAGAATTTTAGAGTTTATGACACGGATATAACTGCCGATGAGGTGAAATATGCCTGATTTAGTTTGTTATACAAATAATGTTGCAGGATTGGTTGATGAAGCTGTCTCGGCTGGCCTTTTTGGGTGGTTATCTCAAGACGATCAAGGTGATTATCAATTAGGTGGTGATAGAACCCCATTAATAGACAAGCATCCCGAGTATATTGCGCTTCTGCGCGTTGAAGATGTCGAGTTATTGGGTCAAATGGCTAACATTGAGGTTTTAGGACATTATGATGAAGAGGAGTTTATTCCTTTGTCTAGCGGTGCCCTGGACAAGTATAATGCTATTTACGATAGATCCGCTGTTACCAAGGATTTTATGGGTACAGAGATAGAAATCATTCCTCCGCAGAGAATAGGGGCATTTTATGGGTAGATACCTCAACACAGATAAGTTTAAGTGGAATACCTGTAATACTATTGATGATGTTACGGGTATGAAGGTTAAGCAGGACAAGACTTTTAAGAGGTGGGATGGTATACAGACTACCAGGGAGAACTTTGAGCAGCGACAACCTCAAGACTTTCCGGTAACTCCTAGAGCGCAGCGAGTCTTTATAGAGTCAAGGTCTGAGAATCCAGATCCAGAGGTTACACCATACGACCCGGCTTCGGGATGGGGTGATTTATGAGCTTTCAAGAATTTCAAGAATTTACTCCCTCGGGAACGACTGATTTCACCCTAACAGCGGGTGAGATTATTGACGATGCCTTGGATACTATTCAAGTAGGCTCAGATGGAGAGGGTGTAGAGCCTGAGGAATATAAACGGGCGTTAAATGCGCTTAATCTTGTTATGCGAGAGTGCCAAGCCCAAGGTCTACATATTGCCACGTATAGAACAGGGACTTTATTCCCTAAGGCTGGCGATGTTGAGTATGTCCTAGAAGATACTGAGAATGTAGATTCTACTAATACATTCTTTGAGGCTTTAACAACTGCGGACGTTACCTCTCCTGCTACGATTATTCCTGTAGATGATGCTTCTAATATGGAAGTAGGCGACAGATTCTTGGTATTAAAGAATGACTCCACGTTTTTCAGGTCATTTATTAAGTCCATTACTCCGACCACCTCTCCTGAGGCTGATATTGAGCTAGAAGACGCTACAGACGGCGATATTGATGCGGGATGCCAGATTTACAACTGGAGAGAAGAATTAGAGCCTGTTGCCAGGGTATTAGACATTTATCGTAGGGATTTCTTCCAAACGGACGTTCCTATTCAGCAGCTTTCCCGTGATGAATACGAGAGACTGCCTTTTAAAACTACGACTTCCGGCGTTCCCTCTCAGGCTTATTACTGGAGGTCTATCCGTAGGGGTACGATGTTTATATGGTCGCCTCCTGTGAATGATACTTACCTGATTCGCTTCTGGTATGAGTCTCGATTGGACGATATGAAAGCTACCACGGATGCTATTGATTTAGACCGTGCTTATCTGCCGTATTTAGTTTATAAGTTAGCGGTTAGAATGTGTGACCGCTTAGGCATCTCATCAGAGATTAAAGCGAGTGTTAAGCAAGAGATGTTAGAGATAGAAGCGAATGTATTCTCTTACGACAATGAGGTAGGCCCTCTTAGAGTGTCCTTAAACCGTGAGGGGCAATAGTGAGAGAAAGAATACCATTAGGCGGTAGAAGCAGGGATTTAGATTCACGCTATGGGCGCGAAGAAGTCACTAACTGTTATATTGAAACGGACGATAACGGGGAATGGAAAGCCATTGAACGCGCTCCTGGATTTACGGACTTCATCGAGTTGGGGGATGGGCCGATTCGAGCAATGCATGTGGCTGCTGATGTTCTGTATGTGGTATCTGGCTCTAGTTTCTATCGCGTTACTATCAACCCTGTTGGCTCTGTCAGTGCGGTTAATGTTGGCACTGTGGCGGGGTTTACTAGTCCCGCTCGTATCGCTTCTATTGGCACAGATGAACCTCAGGTTATGGCTCTTACAGATGGTCGAGGTTTTATATATAAGAATTCTGACGGCTCGTTCGCGGAAGTAACGGACATAGACTTTGATCCTGACTTCTCGGTAACGGCATTTAACCAGAGATTTTGGTTTAATAAACCTGATTCTAATGAGTTCTTCGGGTCGGATATTCTAGACGGTTTCTCCTATGATCCGCTGTTCTTTGCAAGTGCTGAGAATAAACCTGATTTACTTCGATATGTTGTAGCGGTTAACACTGAGGTTATTCCCTTTGGTTCTGGTACTCGGGAGAGATGGCAGGATACCGGCGCTTCTACAGGATTCCCTCTTAGAAGGACTACGGGTGGAACAGTAGAAAGGGGTCTAGGTGCTAAATCATCTTTGACTACTTGGCAGAATAACATTTTCTTCTTAGCCGATGATTTCACTGTTCATTTAGTAAATGGGGGTAATTACCAGAAGATTTCTGACCTCGCTTTAGAGGAGCAGATTAGGGACTATTCCAATCCAGAAAGAGCGGAGGGCTGGTTTATAGATCACCCTCATTATAAAGTTTACTGTTTGACCTTTGTCGGTTCGGGTGTTACGTGGTGTTATGATGTTAATCGTGGGAACTGGCATAAACGGGCTTCTAACGGCCTTGGGAAATGGCGAGTTAATAACGCTGCGCTTATTTTTGATCGTGTTGTTTTGGGTGATTCTCAGTCCGGGAAATTATTCGTCCTAGATGAAAGGGTCTTTTCTGAAGCGGGTGAGGAAACTCCTACTATCTGGCAGACTCCCGCTATTAGTATTAAATCCGCCCATTTTACCTGTTCACGGATAGAACTCTTTCCAGAGGTCGGGGTGGGCAATGAGAATAACGTCACCGAAACGGGACAGAAGTTAAACAATACTGAAGAGCCTGGAATTAAGCTATCTGTTTCTAAGGATGGCGGAGAGACATTCATTAATAAAACGGACAGATCGTTAGGCCGGATAGGAAACAGGAAGCAGAAAGTTATCTGGAGAAATATCGGCAGGGTTCGCAGGGGTCAAGGCTTAGTCTTTAGGTTTACTGTTAATGATGATGTCCGCTTAACGGTCTATGAAGCTTGGGCAGACATAGATAAGGGGGCATAATGTTACTTATTGACCGCGCCTCTATTGATATTCTCTTCACGGAATCAGGCTATCTAACGTCCTTTGCTGAGAAGCTTTTAAATGACATTATTGAGCGGATTGTCGGTGATATTTACTTAGGCTCAGGCGCTCCTGCTGCCGGACTTGGTGAGGACGGAGATACCTATCTAGACCTATCAGGATTAAGCTTTTACACAAAGTCCTCTGGTTCATGGTCTGCGGGTACAGCTTTAGACAACAACACCAATACCATAAAGCTATCTATTGAGAACTAGACTTGCGTCAATAGGTATTTATACCTATAATCCATGAAAATAGCCTTAAGACGGGCATCCATAGAAAACTAAGAGGATTTCCGTAAATGGGACTATTTTCCGCAGAATCTCCCGATTTCGATCAATCAATGGACGCTATCCGTAGAGGCAAGCGTTATCAAAGAAGCCGTCTAAGAGAATCACGTAGACTTTCAAAGCCCTATAGAAGTATGGGCAAGCAAGCCACAGGACAGCTCATGGCTCAGATGGGCATGGGAGGCGAGGCTTTCGATGTCACTCAATTACCTGGATACCAACAAGCACTAGAACAAGGCTTAGGCGCTGTTAATCAAGCGGGTGCCGGTGCTGGTATGTTGATGTCAGGCTCTCGCTTAGAGGGTTTACAACAGGCAGGACAAGACGTATTTGGTCAATACTACGGCGATTACATGAATCGTCTAATGAATATGTCTGGAAGGGGTCAACAGGCCGCTTTCCAACAAGCTGGAATGGGTATGCAGACTGGTCAGAACATTATGGGCGCTCAGCAACAGATGGGAAATCTCATGGCGCAAGAGGCTATGGCTGATGCTCAAGCTCAGAACGCTATGAGAGGCGATATAATGGGCGTAGCAGGCACTTTAGGCGGTATGGCTATGGGTGGCGGCTTTGGTGGTTTAGGGGGCATGGCGGATACTACAGGCTACGGAATGCCTACAGCAACTCCTCCCATTAGCTCCGGTGGCTCATTTAACATTCCAGAGAACTTCCTAACACAGAATTACGGGGGTATCTAATGGCTATGTTCCAACAAGGTGGAGGCACTCCTTTAACCGGGATGCTCCAGAATTTCCTACAAGCTAAACAACAGACCCAAACCCAAAAACTGATGGGGCCAGCAATGGCTGGAAGTCCTGAAGCTATGCAGCGGTTAATGCAGGTAAACCCTCAGGCCGGAATGCAAATGCAGCAATATATGGGGCAGCAACAAGCCGCACAAGCTAAAGCGGCACAGGCACAGCAAGCTCAAGAGATGAAAGCTCAAGAGATGGCCATCAAGCAGCAGGAGCTAGCCTTAAAGCAACAGAAAGAGGCTAGAGAGGCTGTTCGCGGTAATTACATGATGCAGGACGGCGCTATATACGATATTTCTAGCGGATCTCCTGTTAGGGTTGCTGGTGATGATCCTGGCGCGAAAGAGTTTTTAAAAGAAGAGCGTGGAGTTGTCAGGACTGATGTTAAGAATTTAAAGAAACGTGCTTCTGAAATTAATGAGGCATTTGGCAAGGTTGAAGGGCTTTATAAGGAGATGAAAAAACCAGGGGGCAGCAGGCAAGCTAACGCAGCAGCTATTATGAGTGTGGCAAGGCTTATATCTCCAGGGGTTGTTACCGACAGAGATGCCGCAGCGATCGCTGGTGCCGCTAACCCATATCAAGCCTTTGCGGATGTTCTTGTGGAGCGCGGAGAGGGTGATTCTGTTAGAGAATTACAAAAAGCTTTTGATCCAACCAATCCTAAGTATTTTGATCCTGATGGGTTGTTAGATATTGCTAAGGCTGTTACTTCCGCAGAGGCTCCAGTTATTCTCCAGCAATTGGGAGAGACTAGGCAGCGCGGTGAAGCCTCAGGAATCAAGCAGGATAGATTAGACGCGATGCTAACGGGCGTGGAGTCTATTGAAAGCCTTTCCAGGTTTGTTGACCAAGTTACAGAGCCAGAAGCTCCCGCTGTTAAGCCTGCCGCAGAAATGACAGATGAAGAATTAATGGCAGAGATACAAGCCCTAAGCGGTGGTCAGTAATGGCTGATCGTTTGGCAGAATTACAGGCTGAGCTACAAAGCAGGCAGGCACCTCCCCCTCAACCCGAGAGGATTGCTGAGCTTCAAGCAGAGGTTGAAAAGCGTCAAGCTGAAGGGGTTCAATCTCCTGTATTAGAACCCGCCTTAACAATCTTATCAGCTATTCCTGCTGAGGTTGCCGCTGGTGGACGGGCTATTTACGAAACTATGACAGGCTCTCCAGATGTAAGGGCTGCTGTTGAGGAGACTAGGGAAGCATTTACCTATCAGCCTAGAACTAAGGCCGGACAAGAATCTTTACAGAAGTTTGGCGAGTTTATGCAGCCTGTTGGTGAGGCTTTTGAAGCTACCGAGGAATTTTTAGGTGAGGGAACATATGAGTTAACAGGAAGCCCTGTTTTAGCTGCTGGCGCTGAGTCTCTGCCTACTCTAGCCCTAGAGTTGCTTGGCCTGGAAGGAGCAAGGGTGACATCTAAAAACGCCCCTAAAGCTGCTAAGCGTGTTGCGCGTATGACGGATGATTTATATGCGGGGGTAGATAATGCGGTAAAGACTATTCTAGGTGATCCAAAAGTACGGGTTTATGACGATGCTGGCGAGTTTACACAAGATGCTATAGATGCACTTAAGAAAAAGGCGGAAGAGGGTGTAGATGTAGATCTAGAGATTTCTGGACAATTACAAAAGACGGGTGTTGTAACCCCTGAGCAGGCTGAAAGGTTTAATCTGTTTAAGCGTAGAGGTATTGATGCAACTCGGGCAAACATTACTCAGGCTACAGACGATTGGTTGCGTCAACAGGATTTAATGAAAGAGTCCGGCGATGTTTCGGGTTTAGTGGCTAATCAGGATGCTAGATTGTCCGACCTTGCTAGAGAAGGAAAGGAGTCTATTGGAGCCATTGCGGATGATGTAGCTTCTACTAATGCTGGTTTACAGTCTGTTGTGAATGATATTGCGGAGACTGCCGATAACGCTGTTAGTGAGGCTTATCGAGCGGCTAGAGAGGCTGCGCCTGGAGAGATGAATATTAAACTAGGCGGATTGGTTGAGGGGCTTAGAAAAAGCGCTCCTGAAAACACTGCGTCTGGTGGCACAGTCAAGCAAATCAAAGGGATATTACAAGAAAAAGGGATAATTCCTGCTAAGGGCTGGAAAGCTGAGGGTAAGATTGACGTAGAAACCGCTGAATCTATTAGACAGGAATTGAATAAAATTTGGGGCGAGGCGTCTGATGGGTCACGACAAAGCGCAACAACGAGAAGGATTATATCTGATTTAAAAGATGCTTTAGATGAGGACGTAGCTGGCGCTGTTGGTGAGGATCTTTTCTTTGATGCAAGACAGCAGAAGCGCAGATTCCATGAGTTAATTGAGAGAAGGAAGGGTGGTAAGTTCGACAAATACACAGGGAATCTATTAGAGGACATTTTATACAACAAGGTTCCACAAGAACAGATAGTTAATAAGATTATTAAGACTAATCGCCCTGAGGAATTTGCACACCTTAAAGACTTCTTTTTAAACAAGTCCGGCGATGCTGGCATCTCTGCATGGAATAACCTGAAAGCCAATATATTTGATGAGGCTATTGAGAAAGCTAGGGGTGCCAAGACAGAGGGCGGTGTAGATAGCTTTGTTGGAAGCCGGTTTGAGAAAGTATTCGCTCCACTTAAAAACACTAAAGCTGGCAAGGGAAAGGATGCGCCTACTCGATATGAGGCATTATTCACTCCTGAAGAGCGATCTCTAATAGACGATATTATAGAAATCAGTAAGGCTAGAACGCCTGTAAAGTCTGTCTATGCTGGCTCTGGCCCTAGTGGATTCGCCGTAAATCGTGCAGTTGAATCATTGATTGACAGAATGTCTCCTAAGATGCTTAGAAATAGCATTGAGAAGCGCAGGTTAAGGCGTAAAGAGCAAGAGGCTCTCGCTGTGCCACAACGAGAACTAGAAAAGGCAGTGAAACAATGAAAAAGCTAGGAATTATGTTCTATTGGTGCTGTTTTAATACGCTGTTATTCGCGTTTATATCGGAATTAGCGCCTTGGTGGTTTGCTTGTAATGTTGCAATGATTGTCACTGTTGCGTCCTTCCACCACGAAAGCAATTGGAAAGATCAGCAGGCCTTAACTCGGCCTGAAATATGGGTAAAAGACAATGGCAGGTAACTTATTTACAAATCCCGTCCCGCAATTTTTCGACATTAACGGAGATCCTCTTTCCTCTGGAAAGCTGTATTTCTTTGATGCGGGTACAACCAATCCAAAAACGACTTATGCGGATAAAGACTTAACCGTTCCTAATCCTAATCCTATTGAATTAGATGGGGCTGGTCGATTAATCTCACGGGTTTACTTACAGAATTCCTCTTATCGTGTTCAGTTGAGAAACTCATCAGACGTTATCGAGTGGGATGTTGACGACGTAAATTCCAATGTTGCCACAACCTCAACGGGAGATTTCCCAAAACCTGGAGCGGGTATTTTATTCTTTGGCAATCAAGATCAGCTAGACGTATGGCTTGCAGATGGCTGGTTTGTCTGTGATGGCAATAATGGCACACCTAATATGGATGAGGCTCACATAAGAGGAGCGACCAATATAGCAGGTATAGGCATTACAGGGGGTTCTAATTTAATCACTCCTACGGGTGCGGTTCAGGATCATGTGTTAACGATAGACGAAATTCCATCCCACAATCACGGATTAGGAAGAAAGGGTACGGTATCTAGTGGCCCTGATGATACAGCGACAGGTTCGGGTAATGACACGACTACGAGCAGCGCGGGTGGTGGTCAAGGGCATAATCACGACCTTGTTATGAGTCAATTTGATAACGAACCGTCCTGGGTAGGATGGATTGTTTTACTATTTCCGGGTAGTTAATTATGGGCAGACTTACAGTAGTTAATAATCAATGGGGCGACACAGAGGGTCGTAGTGTTCCTAAGGGACTTTTATATTCCTATGAAGTAGGCTCGAATACGCCTAAAGCCCTTTATAGTGATGCTGCATTAACTCAGGCCTTAGCTAATCCTTATGAGTCTGATGGCGCGGGTCGTTTAGGTAATGTATTTGGTGCCTCGGGTGGTTATCGTATCGAGTGGCGGAATGCGGAAGATGCTGTTTTATGGGAGTTGGATGATTACTATCCTCCTGTAGACGGCACAGACATCATAAATCTAGAAAATGATATTCAAGCGAATTCAGAAGCTTTAGTAGAGAACACCGCGCCTTATACTTCGACCAACACAGGAGATGATTATGAGCTTTCTATTGCGGGCGGCTTTGATGCTCCCGCTCAGTACAGAGAAGGCCAGATTATCCGATGGACTCCCAATACAACCAACGTAGGCGGAAGCCCTAGCGTAGATGTAGAGGGTTTGGGTGCTGTAGGTCTTAGGAGTTATGACGGCTCAACTTTGATAGCGGATAACTTCCTACAAACTGACAGAGAGTATAGTTTTAGGTATACCGGGTCTATCTTTAAGCTGGTTTTAATCTCTGGACAGCAGCAGACCGCTAATATTGAAGATGATGCGGTTACTATAGATAAGATGGCAGCTGGCACAGCGGGCAAGGTTATTTCTTATGACTCTTCCGGTGATCCTGCCTTAAGCTCTGAGATTTACCGTCAGTGGTATAAGTTCGGTGACTCTGGACAATTAACTTCAGGCTCTAGTTATGCCTTCACAGGGATTCCTGATAACGCTACCAAGATTGAAATTATTGGCACGACTTTACAGGTAGACACCGCAGACGCAAACATAGAACTCCAAGCGGGTTATGGTGCTACTCCAACTTATCTAACGGCTGTAGGGGATTACATTGGTCGGCAGACCTTTACCTCTAGCGCGACTGATGGCGGTACTTCTTGGGATACTTTTGCAGATAATGGCATTATAGACTCAGGCAATAACACCGCTTCAGTAAGAATTACCCTGGATAAGATAAATGATGGCTCCGATACGTGGATGATTCACTCTTATGGTGGTAGGCAGTCTGGTAATAATGTTGTAACTACAGCGGGCGGTAGAATTAATGGTGCTTCTTTGGTTTCTGCCCTGTCTGCTATTCAGCTATCGGTATCGGGTAATGCCTTTACTGATGGATACTTAACCTGTTACGTCTATGGTAACAAGGACATCTAATGGCAGATCACACGGAAGACATCGGATACTTAAAGGGAAAGGCTGAGAATACAGAGAATCAGCTTAAGAATCTCTATGATAAGAACGACCATCAAACTCAAATGATAGGCCAGCTTCATACTGCTACCCAAGAGATTAAACTTCTCTTAACCACCCATGCTGAGAATAGTAATCAAAAGCATAATGACCTGGAGAACAAAGTAGATCACATGGAAGAGGATGTTATGTATTGCAAAGAGAACATCCAGGAAATTAACACAGTTAAGAAGACGGCTAAGTGGGCTATTCCTACCCTTACAGCAGTATGGGCGGGCGTTATGACAGCCTTAAAAGAATTAAAGGATTGGGTTATCTAGCTTCAACGGCTTCGATAAGATCATTTAATTGGTCGCATACCTGACCGATATACAACATATTCTCCTCGTTAACTCTTAAGACATCCTTAGGGGTGTCCTTTTTTGGGTAAAGAACCGCATTAGGACAAGGAACTAATAAAGCACTATCTACAGGAGCTTTAATCTGTACAGCGTCCACTGGCTTTACACTGACTCTCGAACACCCTTGTAAAATCATCCCCAAGGTTAGTACAGTCAGAAATAATAGTTTCGATTTCATTTGCTCTCTCCCGAGATTTTTTAAGTCTAGCCTCTGCTTTCTTCGCTCTTTCTAGAGTTCTACGCTTATCTTCCATGTACAGCGCCTCAGCGTCCGATACAGCGCGTTTTATCTTCTTCTGGTAGGCTATGTTAGCTTTCTGCAATTCGCTTAAATACGCGTTCTCAGCGCTTCTATAGCCCGACTTGTATAAAAAATGCCCTATGCCCCCCAGTACTACGCATAGAGCTAATGCCCCAAGTATTTTAGGGTTTTTAATCAGTGTTAACATTTTTCTCCTCGTTTCGGTGTTTACCGTACTGCCATCCAAAGAAAGTAACTAATCCTGCTAGTGTTGCTCCGAAGGTTGCCGCCCAAGGACTGACATCCCCGATAATGGCTGCATCTGTAATCCTTAGGGTGTATACGGTTAATAACCAGCACGCCCAACAGATTAGGAGCCTTCTAAAGCCCTTTTTGTGGGTGAAGAATTTATCTGAGAGAGCGAATAGCTTGTTAAGAAAGCTCACTAGGCCACCCTCCGGAAATCATCATTTTCTCTAATCGCTTAGACCGAGATCCAACTTGTGTAGACCATCTAGAGTCCATCATTTGATTAGCGGCCTCTACATAGTCACCAAGATTTAAAGCGGCGTGCATTTTTTTGAACTTTTTCAGCCCCGAGAAGCCCAAATTAAAACACATATCAATTAAAACAGCCTGCCGGACTGCATCTAAATCACCCCAATAAGAAAGGGTTCCGACCTCTTTTAATACATCTTCAAGATCATCCTCTAGAATTTGCTCAATAGCCTCTTTAGAAATAGCCTTATCATCTAGATTATGACCAACGCCGATAGTCAGCTTATCCGCCGTACAGCGATAGGGGCGATCTTTGACGCCTTCATGTAGTTTTAATAACTGTCTAATCTTATCCATATTCACCTCAAACGTGCATTATAAAATATATCGTCAGGATTGTAAGCACTCCAAGCGCAATTAATACCGGCTTCATTGCATCCCCATACACACTAGAACAAACATAACCACCAGTACAGACACTCCTAGAAACCCCGCTATACAGGTAATAGCCTGTTCTCTATTCTGGAGCCTTTCGTAATCCTCAGCAAGCTCCTCCCTTGATTTCTCTCTCATGTGTTTATAGGCTGGCATCACTCCCCCTCGCTTGTATTGGATAGGGCTTGCTTATTTGCAAACTGTGTTATCTTGTAGGCCAACTCATCGGCTAACTCATGCCTTGAATTAATACTGCCGCTCCAGCCTATATGCTGTGCAACATCATAAGCAGCATCAAACACACCAACCATACCTTCCAACCTCTCCAGAGTACCAACAGGCACAACCTCAACTTGTTCTACTGTGTAGCCTTGC
>Ga0180437_10002808_pt1 | contig 26939 bp, 36 predicted proteins | sample SS_ome_4_FD_132410 | JGI IMG/M metagenome (GOLD analysis project Ga0180437, IMG submission 132410) | Hypersaline lake sediment archaeal communities from the Salton Sea, California, USA - SS_3_D_1 metaG | ecosystem: Environmental > Aquatic > Non-marine Saline and Alkaline > Hypersaline >...
CAAGAGAAGCCTAAGAAAGAAGAGCTTACTATAGAGGAAACAGAAGAGGAAGAGGGCGAAGCTCCCAAAGAAGTCTTTAAGTTTCCTGAGCCTAAAGATAAAAAGAAAGATACAAAAGATCCTGAGACTAAAGAAGACTTTCAAGAACTAGCAGGAAAGGATGTTAAAGTAGATGCTCTTGGTGAAGAGGATAGCACTACCCCTGCTGACCAAGTACAAGTAACTGTCATTGAAGGTGAGGCAAAAGGCAATACTTGGAATATACCAAAAAAGGATTTTGCTGATGAACTTAAAAAACGAAAAGATGAATATGCCAAATCTAATAAAGGAAAGAAAGAACTTAGTCCAAGAGAAAAAGCTTATGCTACTGGAAAAGAAGAGACAGAAGAGCAAGGAAAATCTGAAGGAATTGAAGAGAAAGCTAAAGGAACTGGAGCTAAGAAAGAAACACAACTACCAAAGCGAACCACCGAAGAACTAAAAGCTGAAGAGTTAGAGAAAGAAAGAAGGAAAGAAGTTTATAAAACCCTGAAGGCTGAGTTTCCTACCGCCACTGAGGAACAGCTGCAGGCTATGACTGACAGTTCTATGGAGCGGTATGAGATAGGTAAGAAAAGAACTAAGACCTACCAGGGCAAGACTGAGTTAGACATAGAAGAAAAAGAAACTGAAACCCAGGTTAAGGAAACTGCAAAGGATGTTAAGTCTCAGCTTGCAGAGTTTGAGAAAGAGCATGGGATTAAAGAGCCTCCTGTTAAGATTAAAGCCCTAAGACAGTTAAATGTTCCTGGTATTGTGGTAGATGGAAAGACCTACAGAGGTAGGGCGCTAAATACTACAGATATTCGTACTAATAAATTTATAGAACAGTTTATGACTAGCATCCAAGAAGCTAAAGAACTAGCTAAAGCTGATGGTAAAGATCCTAAAAATGCTCAAATGGTTTTTATAGTTGATGGTAAACCTGTTGATGCTAGAAATGCAGCTACACAAATAGGGCTACAAGCTAAGGTAGATGCTGTCAAAGAGGCAAAAGAGTTAGCTAGAATTGAATCAGAAGCTAAGGCTCTGGAAAAAGAACTAGCTAATAGGGAAAAGGATCAGAAAGCATTAAAGAACACTCGTAAACCCACTGATGCTGATAAACTGATCTTTAAAGGAGTTGAGAAAGCATTAAGGAATTCTGCAGCTAAACAAAAGAACTCTCCCTTGGGTCGAGGTATACCGTTTGAGGATATTTATAATAGTGTTGTAGCTAAGGTATGGGAACGTTTGTTGAAACTTCCTAAAGCCCAGGTTTTAGATTCTAAGAATCATGCTAGTATAGCTGCATTATTGAGAACTACTGGTAAGCATTTAGCTAAGAATATTGTTAAAGAGTTCTATGGTAAGCGTGCTGACGTTATCAAGAAGGTGGAGAAGGGTGAGAAGGTCAGCATGGACGAGTACAAAGAGGCTGGCTTATCTGATACCATGGACCATATCAACAATATATTGAACGCTGAGGATAAAGGTTTTGTTAGAGACAGTAAAAAGAAAAAAGCCAGATCTAATGCTACCATTATGATGACTATCAATGAACGAGCTGAAGCTGCTAGGTTTGACCTTGATTATATTCAACGAAAGATTTGGAGACTAGAACGTGAGATCAAGGCAGCTAAGACTCAAGATCGTAAGAATGAGTTAGCTGTTAAGTTAGTTGAACTTAAAAACGAGTATAAAGATGAAGAGCCTAATGTGAAACGCCTTGAGACTATGGCTGGAGCTGCGCCCAGTGCAGTTAAGAAGCTGACAGACAAAGAACTGTTAGCTGCCAAGGCTCAAGAAAAGAAAGCTGCTGAGGCTCAAAGAAAGAGGGCTATAGAAAATGCAAAGAATCGTACAGTTGTGTCTAAAGAAGGTTTCGGCACTGTACCTCTTGATAAAGAGGATATACCCCGAACTAAAAACGCTCAGTATTACGCTGAAAGAGCTGCTGAAGAAACTGCTAGGCTAGAGAAAAAGGGATTTGTAGCACCTCGTCTGCCTAAAGTTGAACAAAAGCAGGAGAAGGCTGCAGAGACAACTCCTGGTAAGAAGTTTGTTCCGACTCATTCAGATAAATTGAAAGCTGAAAAAGAAAAAGCTGAAAAGATTAAGTCTAAACGAGCCGAGAAGAACGCAAAGACCTTATCTAATCCAGCAGATATTATTGATGCTAAGAATAAGCTGAAAGATATACCTCAAGATATGTTCATAGCTACAGATAGAATAAATGGCAAGACTATCATAGGTACATGGGAACAGGTAGCTGATTTAGATAAGAGATCGTGGGAGGTTAAGTCAGCTGATCAGGCTAAGCTAGAAATAATTAGTAAAGAGCAGCCTAAAGGTGTTATTACAACTACACTAAATGCTCAGCGCAAGCAACCCCAATTTGTAATATTAACTAACCCTGACACTAAACCATCTAAAATAATCAAAGCCGATAAGATGATGGACAACTTTTGGAAATGGGTACAGAAACAACCATTGTTTGACTTTGTACAAAACATGTTAAACCAAGGTACATATCTTCATTTTATCGATGGTGCTGAAAATCTAGAACAATTACCATATTGGGATAAGTTAAATGTATTTAGAAAAGCTCAGTATAAAGAGATGTTTAACTCTGCAAATGAAGATAGAGCTGGTGCATTACACTGTGTTTCTGAATTAATCGATGGTAAGTTAATTGATCATATTGTTATAGATATGAGTGCTTCTGAAATTGCTACAACTGAACAAATGTATGGTACTGTTGTACATGAAACTATCCATTCGGCAATATCTTATTTTAGAAGATGGGCATCTCCTCTTCAAGTAAAACAATTTAACAATGCTTTATCTAATTTATGGCATCAAAATAAACATCAGTGGAAGGATGCTGTTGCTGCTTATGCTAAAGATCTAAGGAGTGTAGATAGAAACGCCAGAGCAAATTGGTTGGAGAAGAAATGGGGGCCTGTTGTACGGGACGCTATCGAAAATAATGTAGAAGAAATAGCTACATATACACTTTCAGATGTACATATTGCCAACGTATTAGCTAGGATGGTAGATGTAACAGAGCGCCAAGCACCTCCGCTCAAAGGTAAAAATTATATAAGATCTGTTTGGGACAAAATGGTAGATATTGTTCGACAGCATATAATCATGGGCGGAAGAAAGATGCTGATGACTAATCAGTATAATTTGCTTTCATCTCTTAAAAAGGTTATGAATGAATTTGTTTTCGTTGATGGAACTTATGATTATCAACTAATGCAAAAAAGAGCTGTTACCACAGCTAAAGGATTCAAGATAACTCCTGACACTACTATGGGGTTGTTGCTCTTAAAATCCCAACGAGTTGCTAAAGAATCAGAAATAGCTACAGCACCTCTAGCCCCGGGCGAGAAACCTACTGCTACTGATAGAAAGAATTATTTTAAATTTGTTTTGGATAAAACTACAGGAGCAGTTACTAGCCTTAGAGATTGGCTCGACATTGAATCTCCTTGGAAAGCTATGGGTGCGTATAAAACTGGTAGTGTACTCAAGAGATATTATAGTAAGAAAACTAAGTACGAAGAGATGGGTGTCAAGAAAGTTCAAGCTATTATAGATAAGTATAAAGAAACTACTGGAGGATTTAATGAGGCTGAGTTCTTAGATGTCTTGCTAGCAGAGGAGAGTCCTAGGCTAACTAAAAGATGGAGTCCTATGAAGAGGGCTAAACTAGATCCTATTAGGGCAGAGTTCCGTAAATTCTTTGATGATATGGAACAGATCTATAAAGATCGTGGTGTCCATTGGGATTGGAAGAAGCGTAGATTGATGGAGCTTGAGCAGAAAGTGCTGGAAGCTACAGACTTTGATAAGCGCAATAAATGGCTACGCCAACTAAATACTTTAAGGGCTAGTAACTATGTTCATATTCCAGTTAAGTTAATCGTTCAGGATTTATTAAATAACAAAGAATCTATGCTCAAGAAAACTAGAAAAAATAAGCCAGCTGCGCTAGCTCAACAGAAAGCTTTTTTAGAAAAGGCAAACAATATAGTTAATGCGAGAAAGAGAGTTACCCTCTCTTTGGGCGAGATACTAGAGAAATATAATATGGGTGCAGATGAAATATCCCCAACTGAAATATTAATGAACTATATCTGGAGATACTCTCAAGATATGGCTAACTTAGATATTAGAGATGCTATGGTTGAAGACGGCTTAGCTATTAAAAATAAAGGTGCTAAGAAAAAGAAACCTACTAAAAAGCAAAGAGGTGATAGGAAATTTGAATATATTAGCTTAAAAGAAGGTATGAAAATATCAGGATTCTCCCAGTATTGGGTAGAAACCAAGGCTCTAGCTACGTTCATGCAGCTTAGAGCTGTTAAAGAACAACAAACTAAATGGGAACGAATGTTGTCATGGGCTAAGATGGGAGCATTTTATAATCCTTTCTTTTTACCTATATATGACACTTACCAATCGTTTATGTCAGGGGCATGGCTAAGAAATCCACTCAAGATGCCTGGTTCTATAGCACTAGGTATCTATCATACTATTAAGAAAGATGATTATTATCTTGAAGCTATGGATGAAGGTCTATTTTCTAAACCATTTGATATGCCTTGGGATGATTTTAGGCATAAGATAAAGAGGATGGCAAAGTATGGGCATAAACCGTGGCTCTCAAGACAATTAAATGCAGGGCTATATCATGTTAAACAACTATCTAATCCAGCACGACATCCAATAAAAAGCACAAGACAATTTCTAGAATTGTTTTACCAAATGTCCTGGCATAGTGCGTGGTGGGCAGACTCTGCGATTCGTATGACAACATATACTCAGTTACGTAAAACTGGTATGTCAGCGTCTGAAGCTGCATCTTTAGCAGCTAGATTTCACGGTGACTATGCTAGTGTTCCGCCAGCAACGAGAAGAAAGTTGAATAAATTTCTTTTTACTCCTACGTTTAAGATAGCTATGACAAAACTATATGGTGATATAATAACAGCTCCATTTAAAGTAGCACTCCGAAAAGGTGGTACTAAAGTGGATAGACAATATACTATGGGATTAATAGCATCTACAGCAGCAGTAGTAGGTTTTGATTACGTTATGCGTAGTATGGGCTATGAACCTGAAGACGATAAGTGGTATAACTTTGGTAGACGATATACTAAAATTGATGAAAATGATGACGGAAGTCCGAGAGAGTTTGTATTCACTTGGTCGAACCCTGGTAACTTAATGCAAAGATATTTTCATAGAGCAATAACATCTTATAAAAGAAGTGGTGGCTCTTTACCATTAACTATCTATAACACATTGAGGTGGGATATACATCCAGTATGGTCATCTCTTGCGTCAGTTCTAACAAATACAAAACCAGACGGAACTCCTATCTTTTATGAACATGATGACAAAATAGATAAAGTCTGGAAACCAGCCATGTTTATGCTGAAAAATATTGTTAGGCTATTAGAAGCTCCAGGGGATCTTTTAACTCCAGAACCTATAACTAGTCAATCTAAACAAGACCTAGATGGATACCTTAATAGTGTGTTATATGTTCTGACTCAACTAAAGATAACCGCAATTGCATCTATCTATACTAGAAATCCTAAGAACATTAGGTTATACCAAGAGTTTAATGCTAAACTAAATGTATACAGATATAATCAAAAGAAGTACATGGACGAACATGGTGATTTAAACTTAGAGTGGGAAGAAAATTTCATGGATGATTTAGAAAGATACAGAGAGGAAATGCTAGATGTGGAATAAAATATGGCCCGTTATTGTCGGCGTTGTCTTGAGTGGCATGATAGGATGGGGGGCCTGGGCAACCGTAAGTATCACCACAAAAACGCCAAGACCAGTGTTTGACGAGCATTGCAAAGCATCTGACCAACGCTTTGAACGTATGCAGAATCGAATAGAAGACAAGTTAGATAAGATACAAGATAGATTAGGAGAGCATCATGGGGAAGATAATTAACAGGAGGGATTATGATTAAAAAAGCGATCGCACTTATTGTTATGGGCTTTATGTTGGTGGCTGGAGCGGGCTGTGCCACCTTGGGTAATGGCAAGCTGGATATTCCTGGTCTAGAACAGGCAACTCCAGAAGATGTGTATGCCTCTGGTCGTTTGCTAGGCATTACCGTGCAGAAAAAAGGCAATGCTCAGCTGACTGAGGACGCACTGTACACGATTAACAGAGTCATGGAGGCAACTCCAGAAAGTATTAAACGTATTTTAACCGAAGAGGTCATGCTGTTTATCAGTGACTATTTCGCACCTGGAAGCTATGAGGTACTCATGCTGATGGAACTAGGTAGGCAGTTTGGTATCACAGACATCGACGCAGTTGACGACAACTTGCAGTCTATTGACCTGTGCTTAGTCAAATCGTTTGCGCTAGGCGTTAAGCATGGTATTATGTTGGCTATGGGAACACCTGAACCTTATAAGACAGACTTCAGTGACGTCTGCCCTGTCGATCCTGTTCCAGTTCAACCGCTGGAGGATCAGGTTAGATGAAAATCGATCCAATAAAGTATAAGAAGGGCTATAAGTATCAACTTGAGGACGACTTCAAGGCATCTCTAAACTTTGAATGTCCTGATGTGGAGTCAGATTACATTAGGATTAAAGATAATGTGCTGTATATCAAGAAGGGATACGCTTGGGATGGTTGCAGTGGGCCTACTATTGACAGTATAAAGAGCATGAGGGCTAGCCTAGTACACGATGCTCTATATCAGTTGATAAGATACTCATTGATACCAGCTAAGTTTCGTCTGCTGGCTGACTTATTATTTTATGTGATCTTAAAGCTCGATCGGTTCAATCCGATGAGAGCGTGGTATTATTACCAAGCTGTTAAGAACTTTGCTTGCAAGGCTGCAAGTCCTTCTCACAAGAAGAAAGTTATAACAGCACCAAAATGATAAGGGGAGTGGCTAGCTCCCCTCTTAGGAGAATCCGTAGGCTACGGATTAGGCTGTTAAATAAGGTATCATATCATTCAACTTGTTGACCCTTATCGCATTTTGCGGTAGGGGTCTTCTATTATAGGGCCAATCTAAACAGAAGACTGTGTCCAGAGTTTTAGCCAGATCACACACTGTCTTATATCGATCGTCAATGAAGTGTGTCACTCCCAAATCTTCACAAACCCTACGTTTTTCCAGATGATTTTCAACCAAATACAGACTAAATGGCAGCCCCCTAAACCATTTCTCCCACCATTTCTCAGTTACATTTATTGTTGATTGGTGTCTTGCTGAGATGATCGTAATCGGAACAGGGTTATCAAATAGAGATGCATAGTTATGAGCAAAGGTTATCGCATCTCTTACAGGCAGCATATACTGTTGATAATTTAGTATAGCCCGGGCGGTTTCCGTTCCAACATCACATGCCTCTTTGAGCTGATCACCATTCTCATACCCAAAAGAGGTTTTAGTTTCCACATTACCCACATCAATGTCAAACCTATCCAACATATGCTTAGCCAACCAAGGATAACTCATGCATAAAACACCATCAAAATCAAGTGCTAATTTCTTCATCTAGTTCCTCCTCTATTCTAGTATTAGGTTTCCAGACAGGCCTATCGTCAAGAGCGTGTCTCCCTTCCGTTATAAACTGGAGCAAGAACAAAGCACAGCAAGCTGCATGAGCTACATGGGACAGCCCTGACTCTGGATCTTTATCCTTTCTTCTCCAGAATTTCCATAGGTGCGTGATAGCTGCCCTAAAAAGTCTGGAATAGTTAATGCCCTCATACCAGTTCCAGGCATCATATTTTTTAGCGCCAAAGGCTAATACTCTAGCCACCTCGAAGAGAGCATCAGGTGGTATAAGATGTACAGGTACTTTCGTTGTGTCAAACTTCTTTCCCTGTGGTGGAGCTTCATCCCAGTAATCATCATCATGTGTTGATAACTCTTCTATAACAGGAAGCTTTTTCCTAATCTCCTCCTTCCACTCTGTTAATGCACGGTCATTTGCCTCTCTCCATCTTTCCCATTCTTCTGGTGTCTGTGGATTAATCTTCCAATCGTCTATTTCTGTGTCATCATCGTGATGCATATTGTTTTCCTCCTCTTCTCTGCCATTGCTTCATCAAATAGTGCTTTCTGAAATAGTTTACAACTCTTCTTACATTTCTTTAAATCAATTCGCCTCATGCATATTGGGGTACAGGTCTTAAACACGTTGCCTTTACCTGATGCTGTGTCTCCACAATAGAACCACATCATATCGTGTACCCATTCTTTACAGATAGATTAAATTTAGCTAGCAGAAGTCCTGTAGCCATGGGCGAACTGTCATTAACTATTTCATAGAACTTGAAACCCTGTTTGATTGGTACTTTCTTGGCGCAAACGTATCTATTCAGGTCTGTATTAAACTTGGGCCACCTCTTACACCCCCTCTTAGAACACATCTCACATAGCCTATACTTATTATCATATCTCATATTCTCCCCTTTCTACTACGATCCATCCGACTCTCTGAGTTTCATTCAGCGCTTGGTGTATGACACCCCCAGTGAAAACGTCACGGTCGAAGGGAGAATTGACGGCTCCCACAATCCTCCCTGTCGCCTGACACCATACTAGAGTTACTAACTTATCCTCTGGAGTCTTTAGGTTTACGTAGAAATAATTATGAATTCTAGAAACAGTTCCCATTACGGAGCATCTTGTCTAACATGGTACGATGAGGGCGCTGACCTCGCATTAGGTATTCTCATTCTAAAGTTAGAATAGTTACTCCAACGAGTTACAGTAGTGCTGACCTGGGTGTTCTGGTCTACGACTTCGTAATCCACACCAGCAGCTGCCCTACCCTCAAACCATCCTGTGCCATACAGCCAAAGGTCTAGGTCATATAACAATGAACCATCGGCCTGTGCCTCTATCGGGATAGTCATTTCATAAGCACCATCGCCATCAGTATCAAACTCTAACTGATAACTATCAACCCCACCTTGCGGATCACATGCCAAGTAAGGTGCAGCCCACACGGGTAACGCTAACAACAACGACATCACAACGCTCATTAATAATGTTTTCATAATCCCTCCTTATAAGTCACCTGATAATACAGGTGCTAAAAATGCTAAAAGTAAACCAATTAGAATACAAGCAACGGTAGCCTTTAAAGATATTAAACTAAATACCCATAGCATTATGCCACCAAATGCAATTAATAATGCTATTACCATTACTAATACGAGTACATCCACTTCTATGAGTAAGTCCATATTACCCCCTGCGGTAGTCTCCAATCTATGTCAATATGTAAGAAGTTACTACCTATTCCTATTCGTTTTATTTCCGATGCGATCAGGTAGTCAACCATCCAGAATCTCGTGGCACTATCAGGACAATGCAAGTCTGCTGCCATCCCTCTCATGTGCGCTGACTGCATGCTGCCTCCGATCGTAGTATTATAACTCGGGCATCTATAACCGCTGTTTATAATAATTGGATACCCATAATCACCTCGCATCATGTCTAAGAAATCAATCAACTCATGATCCATCTTGTCGTAATGCCTACCACATCCACAGGGGCAGGCGAATTCATCTAGCTTAAAGTATTTCCATTTATCAATTGTCACACAGCACCACCTCCTCAAAATCTTTATCAAATATAATAGTAACATAGTCTATAATACGATTGTCTCTTGGATTGTATAGTGTAATACCTAATGTACCATGTCTGATACGTGGTATCTGGACATTAGCATGGTATAAAGTTAACTCCCTAAGTATCTCATAGGTTTTATTATCCATGTCAATCCATGCAACACCTACTTTCAATCCCTCCTGCCAGCAACTACCAACCTTAATACCTAGAAGTCCTGTTCGGTAGTAACCTTCGGCTTTATTGTAGCAAGTACCATCCTCGTTAGCGGGCCATGTAGATATGATGTGAGTTACCATCTCGTCAGGATGGTCAGGCCCAGTTGCTAGAATTAACTTCACGCATGTATCAGCCTTCCCATCTCCGTCCCAATCCTCAATGGATACCCTAACTCCTAGTCCTAAGCTGGCAACTCCGATGCAATGTTTATGCCCTCGGTGTGTACCATGTACTAGATCTACAGGTTCAGGACTTAGCCCAAAGGCTTTGCCTGTGCATGTGGATGTAAATGAGGCTGCACCCACTATTAAAAATATTAAAAATGCGAATAATATATAAGTTAAACGTTTGTTCATTTACCTACCTCCTCTAACCATGCCTGCTCAATGAGCTGCTCAGTCCATTTAAAATTCTTTTGCTCAGCCCATTTGTCATAGGTCGTAGGGCTTCCCTTACGTATCTTATTCGCTATCCTCTCAAACACCAACCTCAAATCATACTGAGGATTACACTTACGAACCGCCAAGAGCTTTCGCCTGATCTCATTAGTCATCTTGCCCTTGTACTCTATGTACATGTTATGTTCAGGTAGCCAGAAATCTGGTGTATATTTCTGTGGCTCATACTGGTACACCCAGGTCTCGGGTTCGTACTTCCAAACAATTCCCTTTTGTGTTAGGTCAGCAGCGAACCTGACCTCACCCATGGACTTCATTCCACACTCCTTTGCCATGCTCTTAGCTGTTCGGGAATTCCTCTGCTTCGGGTTCAGCTTCTCCCACGCCCTCCATACTGTTATTGGTTTTTTCATATTCGTAGCCCACCTCCCTTGCACACCATTTTTCAAACCCTCTATCAAATTTTCTATAACAACCAGGGCTACAAAAAGCAGCACCAAAGTTTATAGAATAGATTGTTGTTCCAAACTTCTTACACTGAGCACAGGGATGCTGCATTGTTCTACCATCCCCAGTTGTATCAAACTTCCATCGTCTGTAGCTTATTAGATCAACAAATTCATCTAACAATCTTCCAGACGCATACTGCTGAGTACATTGCCATAGTGGAAACTCATTCATTACACTACCTCCTTCAGTGGAATAAGATCATTCAGTGTATTCTTACTGAGCTTTGACATATAGGTTCTAAAGTAATGACAATGATCTGCAGTCTTACACCAATCCTCACACCTAGTTCTCTTAGCATATCTAATTTCTAAGTATCCTTTTGATATGTCTATTCCCTTTGCATCTTTAGCGCAGGCAATAGCCTCTCCCTTATGCTCGAACACCCTATAAGCACGACCAGAATCCTTAGACTTTAAGACAGCGTATTTAACCCTGGCCCCATCAGAGAATCTTTCCCATCGTTCCTCACGAGTACACTCAGGCAGGTCATCATCTTCAACCTGTTCATTATCAACCATTAACTGTACTCTTTCTCTCAGGAAATTCTCTGTATCTTCGAGCGTCCACATTGGTAAGGAGTACGCTACCACAGGGGCTTGAGGATAGGTGCTGGATCGTAAGGAGTTGCCCTCTTGCCAATCCTTATAGAAGCATAAGATGTTTAGGCTCTCCACATTGATGCCTCGTACAGCTAGTATGTATCTGTAAATGTTCTGCTGCTGCACCCATTCGGTAAGCTCAGGGTCAAAGACTATCTTCCAGGTCTTAGCAGTTTTAATATCCCACAGTTCCTTCTGATCATATAGAATATCAAATCTACCAGTGATCAGTCTGCCCAGTACATCCAAAGAGATTGTGCGCTCACACATATATTTCTTGTCAAAGAAAGACATCGTCTTTAAGTTTTTCTCTGCCCTATCATGTATCCCACTACCCATGAACGCAGCGATCTGCGACTTGACTGTAGGCACTACAAGATGTCCGTATCTCTTTTCTAGATGTACTATCCTAGGCGGATTCAATAAGGTTGTTACTGAATAGTCACCCATGGAATGATAATGCTGACGCTCAACTTCTAATATATCTTTTAGTATTTTAATATTCTCCATTAAATCCTCCTTGCTTTTTGTTCCCATGTTGGGATGTCAATCAATGAAAGATATATTTTACTAACATGGGACGCCTTATTGTATTCCAATATTATACCATAAATAATATCTAGCAAGTCAGATGTATACTGATCTCCCTCTTCCCGTGCTAAATAATCTCTATGGTCTGCTGGTCCGAATAAAGTATCTAGTATCATTTCAGATTGATTCACAGTCAAAATCCCCCTTTGTTTTGAAGTAGTATAGCGTAGTATCAACTAAACTCTCAGCCATATCTTCTTTAGCTTGATTATTATAGTACATTACATCTTCCTCTCTCACTTTCTCAACCTCAATACCAAGTCTTTTTGCTTCAGCGATTGCTCTCTTGTAGTGCTCCTCGAACCACCAATCTGTGTTTATAAAATACTTAACATCATGCGGGTCAAAGGGAATCCTAAATGGCATACCACCCTCACCAACACTCTTAAATAGATTGGGTTCCAGATAACCTACAATGCGATAACAATCTCCGTTCCGTTGCCAATAAGGGCAGTCTTTACATTTCATTTTACCTCGCTGTTGGTACAACTAGCGTCTTAGATTTGGACTCAGAGACATCGCTATGCCGACTCCTGCCGACTGCTCCGCACTCGCACCTGAACGCTCTGTATTTACCCGAGTTCGTATAATAATATCCCTGCCAATTTAAATTGTCAGAGCCACAGTTCGGGCAAACTGTTTTGTCTGTGTCAATGTATAATCCCATATTGGGATGCGACTTAATCCACGGTCTCAACTTGGTATAGAGTTCCTCTAGTACAACTACATCCTGCATACAGTACTCTGTTAGTTCTGCCAGAGCATTGCTATCCCCTGTTACCGAGCGCTTCCATAAGCTAAAGTTTGATTCACCTTTTCTAGCAATGTTCAAGAACGCTGCTAAAGAATCTAACTTATGGCTGGATGCTGCAAAGAATTTCTGAGCCTGCTTCAACGTATCCACAACTTGATACGGCTTAGGCGGAGGGAGATGTGCCTTTAAAAATCTAAGATTCATCTTCCTAACATCAAACTTGGCAGCGTTATGCGCTATCACTATGTCAGCCTCGTCCATTAAACTCCACATAGATTCCAGAATGGATGTATCATTTCTTTCAGTAGCCTCTGCTGTCGTAACTGTAGCGTGGTACACTCTAGAATCATACAGCCACTTAGCAGCCCAACATAATACACTCCAATCTTTTACAATATTCTGTTCATGGATAGGACCTTTCTGAAACAAAGACCAAATATAACACTCCATTGGTGCGGTTTCAACATCAAATAGTAGAATCCGAGGCATCCCAGTAGCCTCACGAGCTTCTTGCCTAGCCCGTCTTACCGTCCGTCTAGACACCCCCAATGCGTCAGCAATCACAGCTGTCTGTTCATTAGGGTGGTCTCTGAGATATTCTTTTACCTGTTCTTTTTTATCCATAAATTCACCGCCTTTACTTTTTAGTGTCTATCTCTCTCCAACTTACTCTGTAGCTTCTTTTACGTGCATAATATGGACATGCGCCTCGATTTAATTTTCTAGGATCTTTATGCCCATGTACAAAGTCTGTATATGGTGCTTGTGGGCAACCACAGAACTCAATATTGTGATCATCTCCACTAAAGAATCGGCAATTAAGACATACTGTTACATCATGATCCATAATTTAATCTCCTTTACTTAGCATCTGTTATTGACTGCAGTTTTTTTATTAAACATTTTAAACACAGATCATGATTCCCGTGCTCCTCTTCCTGCATCGTGTCAGGTACAGAGGGCCAGTAGATTACCCGTACCTTAATCGTATAATCTTTTGGGTAAAACATACCTCTAGGGTATTTAATCTTAACGCCACAGTCATCACATGTTACAAGTTTTTTCAGCATATGTCCTCCTTATAGATTCGAGTTCTACACTTGGCCCCTCCCATCCACTTTCTTCTCGAACGCTCTCGCCAACATCGCAGTTTCGGATCCTCGAACTCGTCATCCTATAGCATATCTTGAAGTTATCATTCTATGTCCGTCAGGAAACTCTACCAGAACAGAGTTTTTTGTGCCGACCGAAAGCACAATGAGGTGCATGCCTTTATATTTTGCTCTGGTAGAGTTGTTCCCCCACCTATAGGTTAGTCCTCCATTTCGGGAGGGTCCAGCGCATCCTCGAATGGGGTCACACCATCATGGATATATTTGTAGGCTTCCTCAGCTATCCTGTACAGCTCCCCCTCGGATACAACTTGATCAGCTTTCTTAGCAGCAAACTGAGAGTTGTGTTTCAATAGATCTAATGCTAAGTAGATAGCTGCTGACCTATCATATGCCTCAGCGGTACGACCTTTCCATTCATAGGATGACGCCTTCCCCACGGCCCCACTACCTCCCTCTTTAGGCGTATAGTTTGTCTTAGCAGGAGCATCTCCCCTTGCTTTAGTAATATCTGTCGCAGTGGCTGGTGAAATGTTAGATACATTCCAGTAGTTACCCTTCTTAACCATGGCTACATTCAGTATTTCACCAACGCCAGTATTGGTGAGCACCTCAGACATCTCAGTGGTCTTGTCCTTGTTCTTCTGGTTAGCAAAGATCTTTTTAGACCAAGGCTCACCTGTTTTAATATCTGTACCTTCAATTAAGATTGCATCCTTGCTTCCAAGTTGGTCTGGTGTTGCGCTGCTGAATTTAATAATCATAATATAATCTCCTTAGTTATATTTATTTAAACACTCTTTACAAATGTAAGTACCATCAGGCTGTATCTCCAGATTCTCTCGGAAGTTAGCCTCTTTACATACCGAACAAGATTCATCAGAACCAGTATCATATATGTCATCTAGATATTCCTCAGTATCAAATGTGTTTATATGCATGTCCACCTCCTATCTAATATCTTCACGGCGATCAACGCCGTCAGTACCTACGTTACCACCAGACATTGAAGCTCCAGAAACTCCACCATCATCAGGATCTCCAATGGTTCCAGGTGTATGAATCCCTCCACCACCGTCTCCGTCATCACCATCTCCAGGAGGAGTCGGAGGATCTACAGGTCCGTGTATACCACGCCCGCCAGCGTTACCATTATCAGAATCATTACCCTGATTCCCTGGTCCTGTGTTTCCAGGAGGCCCATTACCATCAGGTCCATTACCAATACCACTGTTACCACCACCATGTCCATGACCATTACCCATCCCAGGCCCCTTAGCGTAGCATACTGTTACCGTCAATGCCATAATCATAATTGCAAGGCTCATAAATAGTTTTTTCATAGTTTGTTTCCTTTCATTTTGGATTTTAATTTAAACTCTAGTGTATCCCAGTGCTCGTTTACTAATATCGGACCCACCTCCCTTCGATACCTATCAGCCAGTTCTAATCGTTTCTTATAGCGTGAACCCTTACCCTTGCAGGCGCTGTGGATTACAGCGACAAGGCACAGCATCAAAGCTGCAAGGATAAGGTTGAGTATGACCATCCAATCTATCATGCTGTCTCACCTCTGTACTTATAAGCACCAGCATTGTACACAGAGTCAGGTCTAATTAATGTAGTGCGGTACATATAACACCGTGGGCAATGTCCACCAACTGCCCTCTTACCGCTAGGAAGTGTTGCCCCATTATGAGTATCATCAGCCATGTACCATACCTGTCCACATCCACCGCACGTAACTTTAGTCATAAGTTTAAATCTCATATAGTGCCTCCATTCTTTTTAGTATTCTTTTTCTATCTCTAATAATAGATTGATGACCGCAATTAAACTGAGATCCTAATTGCATATAAGTTTTTCTTTCTACTTTTTTATAGATCGTATACTCAAATACAGCACGCTCTCTAATGTTAAGGCTAAGCAGAAATTCCTTGAATGTGTCTGACCCTAAAATAGATTGCTGCATTACGATCTGTTCTGTGTCGATCGGATCGTGAAAAGCCTCAACAATAAAATCATATGATTCTCTATTAAACTTCTCACGCTTTCGTATAAAATCTATCATACGAGAATAGAGTTTATACCATGCCCAAGTTCTAAAGAGCTTATCTGTTGCTGGATCATATGTAGTAATAGCCTCTAACAAAGCAACATAACCTTCTGACTCTAACTCAGACCGATCGTGATAATTAAATCTGCTAGCAACTAACTGAGGAAGATAACTAAACTCCTGAGCTAATTGGTTAGCTAATCCTGGTTCTGTTGTTATTGGATCATCAGTCGGCTCATCTATTAAACCGTCTTTAATTTTCTTATGGTAATAACAATATCTTTTACCACAGGAATTGCGATCACAATAACTGCCATCACTATGTTTCCATTTACATCCCATAAAATTACCCCCTCTATATATATTCCGTTTTTTTTTGCCTTTTTGTCCGCCTATACCTCTTTTACCTCCCCATAACTGGGTCCGATTGCGATCTCGCCAGTGAGATCTGCCTTCCAATCATACCCAAAATAGTTTTTGATATATTTCTTGAGATTGTTTCCAACTGATTCGCACAACTTGCGTAACTTCTTGAGTTCATTTTTCTTGACATCGAACACAATAGAATCATGCACTGTTAGAATCAACTTGGACTCTAGCCCATACTTGAGCATACCCCTGCGGATTATGACCACCAATAGAGGCAAGATGTCGCCACCAGCTAACCCCTGCACTGGATAGTTCTTAATCTGGCGTTCGTTATACGGCTTCTGGAACACGAACTTACGCCCAGTGAACAGCTGTAGGTAGCCCTGCTTCCATACCTTATTGATGTTGCTGTCCTGCCATGCCTTCAAGACTTTGTATTTCTTATAGAAATCTACACATATCTGTTTCCATTTAGTCTTGCTGAAGTTAGGCATCCTCGGGTCGAGATAGAATCCCATGTACGAACCACCATAGATCATCCTAAAGTTAAAGATCTTGGCGAAGGTTCTATTCTCCTTGGTCAACTCTAGCTTCATGATGTGGACGCAAGCCTCACTATGCTGATCAACTCCATGATTGATTTCATAGAGCATAACAGGATCTTGCGATAGCTCTGCTGCTGCACGCCACTCTATCTGGCTGAGATCATACTCCATAATATAATCATACGTGGGTACGATACACAGCTTGATAGGTGAGGTGCTCCCTCTTGGCATATTCTGGCTGTTAGGATCTGAGCTAGTCAGCCTGCCTGTAGCTGCAACAGTCTGATTAACATTGGAATGTATCTTACCATCAGACTGTAGCTTATTGAGCAAGCCAGACTTAGTCTTTTGATTCTTGCCAAGCAGGGTCTCGACAACCTTTTTAGCCTCGCTATACTCTAAGAGCAAGGCTTTAACCTGACGTTGGAGCTTACTACGGCACACCAACCTGCCTATAGTTTCCTTATCAGCCTTCATCTGTGGAGTACTGAACACCACGAATGGTGTAAAGCCCCATCCTTTGATCTCTTTAGACTCAGCATAGTTTTTCTCCCAGTACTTAGACTCAGGTTTAGACTTTAGCTCTTGGATAGTCCATTCCTTCCACTTAGTCTTGAGAGTACCACCATACAGCATAGCTACTAGCTGGCTGTTAGAGGCAGGATTAAAATGAGGCTCACCTGACAGCTCTATCAACTCTTGCTCTAATGCAGTGGCTTGATCACCATACTCTTTAATAAAGTCGTAGGCTTGAGCAGCGTCAAACCTAAATCCATTCATCTCAATATCAGATAGGGCAAATGTAAACTCATTGCTGAGCCTATACAGCTTCAGCATATTTTCTTTTTGAACACGCCTTATCTGACAGGTGGCGATAGCCAATGCCTTATCACAATCATCAAGGACATACTCCTCTAGCAACATGGCAGGAACATTATAAGTATCTATCCCTGTTTCCCACATTGCCTTGACTTTGTCTAGCTTGCCTTCAAGCCCATACCTTTTGGCGGTAGCATCTAAGGAATATGCGATCTCCTTTGACTGACCTTCGAGTAGGTAATCAGTTACCTGTGTACAATGTAACTCCTTACCCTCGAAGTTGATGCCAAAGCACCTCAGTATGGTCATGTCGTGCTTTAAGTTGTGAGCTACAATGACGTCAGCCTCATCAATGTATTGTTGTAATTCCTTTAGCTTGTCAACATATGGTTCATCTGGTTTTTCCGAATGACTAAACCATAATACCCTTTTCCTCCCGTCATCAAACACAAGCCCAACGCAACTGATATAGAACCCAGGATGATAAGGGCGAAAGGAATTATAACTATGCTCAATGTCAATACTAAGTACCTTGGGAACATGCATTAGTCCCTCCTTTTCCAATCATATTTAATTATCCTAACATTTACATCTTTAAATGGGCATATATATTTAGTATCTGGATTAGTTAAATACTGATAACCTACACAATGCCCACCCAATAATGTACCACCTCCTATCGAACACGCAGTATCACGACATTCTTTAGTCCAATGACGACATATATATATTGCATCATTATCCATCAATCCTCCTTTCTTTCTGGTTTATAATCCACTAGCAGGCATTTCTTGTGCTTAAAGGAACACCAAAATTTAAGTTGCTCTTTATAATACATAACTAACTGGCTATCCATATGACGAAGCAACACTGTTCCTTTACAGAATGAATTGCTCTGCGCTCGTTCTAGGCAAAGTTTATCCCATGAATCACAAATAAAATATTTATCTGCCATATTATACCTCCGTCCACATACATTTCTGATGGTCAAAGAACACTTGAAACTTCTGCAATTGACCATCAAGCATCTTATTCTTGCTAACGTGGATAAACCTAATGCCATCATACCTTGCGTCATCAGACAACCTGCCAATACCTATAGCATAATCCAACTCACCCTGTATGCCAACCCTACTGCCATAAATATCAGACAGGTTGAGGTACTTTTTATTCTCAGCCTCACCAACACCTTGAGCAAGACCTAAGATAGCGCACTGGTATTCTTTAGCTGCCTCTCTGTACCAGTTAAACAGCTCACGTTGCACCCCTACCTCATTCGTGTTACGATTAGCCTCAAGCCCAACCTTGGTAGCTTGGTCTATAACTAACACGTACGGATGCCATTCATCTAAGATCATACGCACATGATCTACGTGCGTCACAGCATCCAGTACCTTTACCCTGTTATAGCCTAGCTCCCTACGCCTACGCTCTGCTCCTTCTATGTCATCAGCAATTTCTAAGCGACTCTGTCCAAGGATAGCCTGCGTCAATCTGAATGATGTTCTTGAGGCGGATTCTTCGTTGCCTGCATAGACGATCGTATCACCTGTATCCATAAGTTGTTGGGCAAAAGATGCAACACATGATAGTCCGAAGCTAGTTTTACCACTATCAACAAAAGCATATACAAGTCCCAAGGTTCCACGGCGTACACCTCCAATCGTTTCGTTCAATGTATTTAAATTCCACCCTATTCCTGTGAAGTTCACCTCTTGATCAACCATCTGTGCCACACTGAGATCGCATGGTCGTAGCACCACCGACTCTCGTGGTGGATTACGCATCATACTGATGTACGTATCGACCTGCCCCCTCACATTATGTAGCACCCCACTTTTGTTACCTTCCATTACAGGCAAGAGTTCATTGATAATCGTAGTGGCATAATGTTTCTCTACCAATTGCTCAAGTAAATCTTTAGCCAACCCTTGATTAATTGATAGAGAGAACGCATCCTCTAACATATCCAGATACACACCCCTATCTTTCATATTCGGATACATATAATCAAAGAAGGTTCTAAAGTTGTCATGAGTTATGGATGATTCATCGTACTTTTGATAGTACTCATGCACTAACCCATATAGTACCTTGATTTCTCTGACAAAGTTCTGAATATTATTTAAGTATGGTGCGTATTGTAGATATGTCTCCCGATTATCTACAAATAATTTAAGGACAGATAGTTCTACTGTCATCCAATACCTCCTTCGTATATTTTACTTTACGTTCAAGATCATGAATATACTCAAGAACACTGTCATACTTAGCTTCAGATGCAGGATACTCACCTTCAGGGCAAGCTATCCTACGTGCTATTTTCCAAGCAATCCATTTGTCTTTAGAATCCATACCTATACTCCTTTCTTGAAACTTATTAGAGTTCTAATTTCATCAGCACTATATAGTTTAGGGTCTAATTCAGAGTTCACTAGTATAGCAGGCACTCCTATCTGTCTAGCTTTATCGGCATAATTAATAGCCTTAGTCAAGACATCTCGATCGAGCCATATAAATAATGTGTCTGCTCTTCTGAACTGGTTAAGTAAGGTGGTTGTGATTCCGTGTCCTAAGAGAGCTACCGCTGTGTAACCTGTGGCATTATGCACACGAATAGCGCTCAATACATCCTCAACTACCAATACTTTGTCTGTGCTCCCCTGTATTACGAACCTAAACTCAGTGCCATTGATCTTTTTAATCAGGTATTTCTGCCCTTTATCTCCTTTCTTCCAATCTACATCCCTTCCTACCCAACCCAACAGCTTAGCCTGTATCTTATCCTTGGTATTCAGGAATTTATAAACAGGAATGATTACCCTATTGTACAAAGGACTCCAATGAATCCTATGTTGTTTAATGTCATCGTCTCCGACACCATATTTGTACAGCCATGTAAACGCTTTCACTGGAGCTTTATTATTCCACTCTCCCCACATAGGGACGGCGTCTGTAGGCAAAGCTACAGTCCAACATGGGCGTCTGTCTATTTGTTTTTTCTCTATGGATTCTTTGGTAGCCTTGGGATCTCTGTCCTCTAACGGCAGAAAGCCAGACAACCCACATCGAAAACAATTAAACACCCATCCATCATGGCTACGCATAACGCTCATGGCTGCGTCAGAACTACACACAGAACCATCACGCCTATATTGATGTATAACCCGGGTATTTTCACCAGGATACCTTAGCCCCATAGCAGCTTCTTTAACTTCTTCAGGTACAACTACCATGTGAACCCTCCCTCATGAATTTTACCGATTCTAACTTCAGGATCATATCCTATCGTAACCTGACTATCAACACAGAACAAGCAACCACAGGTCATGCATAGTGTGTCACTGCCATCATTGTATGGTGAGTCCATAAATGTAGTTCCTTCACACTCAGGGCAACCTTTATCCCTATCTTCTTCTATGACATCATCACCATCTATTTCATCATCCATATCTATTGCGCCATTGCAATGAGGACACTCAGCTGTACCATCAGTATTCATATGCCTAATCTCTGTCTCAGATACTAAGTTATTACAGTAGGCACACAAATAGAAGACTGCAACTCCTGTATGCTCGTCTTCCTCTGGAGAATCGTCAGATGTGGTAGCGGTAGGCTGCTCTACATCACTAGGAGTTAGCCCATAATACTGTGGCTTATCATCCTGATCTGTCTGCCATTTCTCCCAATCAAATACCCCAGTACTATAGTAGGCTTTATCGTATGCTGACCCAAACTGCTCGTAATATGAACTAGCTGATATGTTTGTCTTTCCACTATAGGTATTATGATTTCCCCAGTATCCATCTTGTCGATGTTTCCATCCACCATAAACCCCTGTTCCTACCGTTGTCGTGCTAACCTTTAGGGCTTTGTAGTGTGTGTTGCTGTAGAATACACCGTTCTCGTCCTCGTGCCATGTGCCAAGGCGTGTTATAAATCTGCCAGAGGTTATAAACCATCTATTTCTACCTGTCTCTAAAAGTTTTTCCAGAATATCCATTAGACGTTCATCATTCTTAGGAGCCTTCTGAATAGATGACCATAGAGGGTCTATAAACTTCTGTATAGCAACCATAGTGTCAGAGTAGATGCCCTGACCAGAACCTATTACACCATTATGCACCACGAGATACTTAGATTGGTACTTGGTCTTTCTCATAGAACCCAAGTCTTTTGAGATCATAAATGGATGTGTATTGCCACCATCCTTATTTCCAGATGTACCAATTCTGAAATGAATAACTAGGCAATCGTCTTCCGTAAACTTATGTTTGGAAAATGCTTTCCAAAACTTATTCCATTTCATAAATCCCTTCTCAACCATCCAAGATTCCTTAGACGGTACGTAGTAGGCGAACCCAGCTCCATCAGAATTGTTTTCCCAGCAAATCTTGAGAGTTTCCTCAGTCGGTACAGGCTTATTGTGTGGCTTGTAAGCGATAATACACATATTAGCTAATCTCCTTAAAGTAGTCATTAATCTGGTGAGTGATGCTTCTAAACCTATTAGTATTATTTAAGAATGATTTATAATCTGTAAGGTTTACCATATTCATAGTACAGTCGGCTGTGTATTCATACATCGACTGCAAGAACTCAATGTAAGAACTAAAGCGATCGTATGCTGTAGTGCTAGCAAATATCCTGAGTTCTATTGTTGGCTGCCTATCCCCTGATGTTAGATTAATAGCTGAATTTCTAACCTGGGATAAGTTTATCTTATCCTTACTCATTCTCGCAGCATGATTCCAATCATCCTCTGCGTAACGAGCATAGCTGGACTGCCTGTGAGCGACATAGTCAGTCATAAATGTCCTATGTTTTGGGTTATAAATCATCTTGATGAATTTATATAACTGAAATGTATTAAATGCATCCCTGCTCATATGGACATGGATGCCCGTAGATGTATTAGGATACATACCATTCTCAGTCATATAAGTACACATCCTTTTAAACAACTCTCTATTTGTCTTAAACCACTCCCAGGTAAAAGGATGCGTCACCATCTCAAACCCACGGTCAATGGAGCTATCTGACTTGATATATAAGAACTTTTTATCAGCCATTTTAATTAGGTCTGCCCCTTTTTTCTTCTTTTCTGAATCAAAATCACTTTTAACATTAATTTCCCATTCAACACCATAGTATAATCGGTCTGATCTATACCTTTGGGTGTTCACATGATGGAAATTAGGAGCAGGCTTGTAGCTATAACTATTAATAACATTGAGTTCTGCATAGCACTCACCACAGATCTGAGCATAGGGATTAGCTTCAGTGGAATGACGTTTCATATTTTGCTTTAGATCATGTTTACCACAAACAGCACAAGTTCCAATAACCTGCTTTAAACAATGATCATTGCATACCATGATAGAAGGTCTATTCCCATATTGTGTAAAGCTCATATCAGAATACCTAGCCTGTATATCTATCCCTATACCATCTTTTAACAGCATACTACAAGCTACACAGCTATTATATTTATTATAAATACATTTAATACATAGGGTTTTAGTTTGGTACTTAACACCATCAAATATCTTTTTATGGTGCATGCTTTGGCTTGATACATAATCACCACAATCTATACATTGCTCAAAATAATTATCAGCACAATACTGACAGATAGTGAATTTGTTAGCCCTTAGTGAACCTGTTCCTACTGGGACAGCCTCAAACCCTGAATCTGGAGTTCTAGTAGGAACCCAACCGTCTATTTTATCTGAGTTTGGATGCAGACGACCACATAATTGACAGTAATATTTGCCTTTACGATGGATTCCTTTGTTCGCAGCTATCACATTCAGCATTTCAGTGAGGTAATAACTATATTGTGCTAATCTTTTAGAGAAGTTAGCATTACTATAACTATTATTATTATTACCACTAAATAAGCTAGCCCAACCCACTTTAGGCAGGTTTAATGGAGGTTGGGTCAAGTCAAACAAACGAGGCTTCTTTGTCATACCAAGCCTCATAAGCGACTTGCTAATGTCATTATCATATTTTTTAATAATTGATTTTAATCTGTCATCTACACAGGCTCTGCAATTACACTGCCCTTCGATGAAACAATTTTCGACATCCTTTTTCATTTGAGAAATGATCTTAGACATATACTATCTCCTATCTGTGTGCGTTGCTGTTAAAATCATGGATTAATTCAGCTATGGTAGATTCTAAAGCTGATACCCTTGCTCTCAATAACTCTAATTCTGAAGGCTCATTAGTATCATGCCAATCTCTTAGCCCAGGAGGTAGTGAGCTGCCGTATACGACAGACTCCAATCTTGATTCCAAGTCTCTAAATAAACCTACCTCTGAATCTTCATCACACGGAGGACGAACAGGAGAAACATGAATCTCGTCTTCCATTAATGGATCCATTACAGCATGGCTCATTGCCCTCTCAAAATTAAATGCCTCACGCTCAGGCGATTCATCCAAGGAGTCACAGATACGTGTTAATGGTATCTCGTACGCTGACGCATTGCACTGGTCATTACGTGGTGGAACTGGTATAATAAACTTGCCATTACCTCCAGGATACCACATTGCTAACGCCCTGAATGTGTTATAATACCATACAGCCGTGCGTTCCATTGTAAACCCGGGTGCTAAGTTAGCTTCAACAAACCATACATTATAATCCTCATCCACAATAAAATCAATGGCAGCAAAATCATACCCGAGGCGTTCTAGTATTTTCTTAGAAAACTCCTGCGCCTTTTTAAAGACGTTATATGACTCAGGATGTTCTACTGTGATGAACGAACCACCAGTATGATTATTCCAGGTAAGCTGAGTATTACCATCCTCATGCACTCGTTTCTGACAGAGGTATGATTCTTGAGTAATCCATTTTGCTGCGTGTACTCTAAGCTCATACTGTCGTATATGCTGAAGGCTTTCCTGAAAATAGTGAGTGCCACCGCCTGTATAATCTTCTGCTGGCATGATACCTCTGCCCCCAAGAGAATAATACGGCTTAGCTATGTATTTTTTATCTGGCAAACAATCACTCCTATGTTTAACTGAATGAGGAGTATGGTAATCTGTCAGAACGGACACAGCCTTGGCACATTCGTATTTATTGCCATACTGAGTCTTATTAAGTATGCGCTCAGCCTGATCCCACTTAGCCCTATTAGATCTGCTCTCTAACCATCTGCCTAACCTCTGTCCTTGCAGACCGTAGTTGACAATTAATCTAGGATCGTTACTGTTCATTCCAACAATGTTTCTAATCTTTTTGTAGTAGGTTCCCCTACCGATCATTAGGATATTACTCATTTTAGTTAACTCCTTTACAGTTGATGATTGGTTTAATGAAATTTGATATTCTCATGTTAAACTCTTGAGCCTCTAATACTTGAATTATATCCTTATACGCATCAGGGGCTTCATCGAGATTACGAGAACTGACTGTGGCTGCTACATCAGCCTCAATTACCTGTTGTCTAAAGTCCTCTACTTTCAGTGTTTTCTTAGCTTGATTCCTGCTCATGGTTCTACCAGCGCCATGAGAGGCAGATATTAAACCCATAGAATCACACTCACCCTTTGCCAGAAATGTACCAGTAGTTACACTGCCTGGGATAACCATCTTTTTATCCTTTGAGGCGTCAATAGCTCCCTTCCTATGGATGAAAGCCTTTCTTTCTGCGTTATATTCAACATAGTTATGAGGGCAGAAGATAGCATTAACAACAGAGGCGTATCCATAGATACCTAAATCCTGCATAATTCTAGACATTTTCTCTTTAATACTCTTATGACTGTCCTCTACGAATCTTGACAACCAATGCCTATCTTGTAGATAATCCATGCAGAGCTGACTCTCATTCTCAAAGTAATGCTTATTGCTGTTCTTGAGAATGTCCATATAATGCTGAGCCACATCATGCCCAATACCACGGCTACCAGTGTGTATAACAAACCACACTTGAGGGTCATCGTCTGAGATTCCTATCTCTATGAAATGATTACCACTGCCGAGTGTACCCATCTGCTCAATATAATTCTTTTCAGTCCAGAACTTTTGCAGAGCAGCACTGCAAGGGGTGTATGATGCAGCATAGAATCTTTCAGGCTCTTTATACCGCTTAGTACCCATTGGTATACGCTCCTCAATAGCTGCCTTAATAGCATCTTGGTTCTGGTATACCTCATCTATAGCGAATGTAGTTGGCGTAGCTGATACTGAGCAATAAATATCATAGCCAACAACCTCTGGCATAACTGCTTTTGATGCTAAAGCTGTGCCGATCGGTACGCTATAGCCGAGGTGAGCATCTGGCATTAGCTCTGCTCCTATCACAACGTCATCGTTTTCCAACATAAACTCCTCTAATTGATCGACAACGTCCTTACCGTACAGATTATCTGCTTGTTTAGATTCTAAGGCGCTATACCCCATGTAATGATGACGTTTATTATTGATGTATATGGTACTACAGGTCATAATTTTGCTCCTCTGCCCATTTAGGCATTTTTTTATAGTAAGTTATTGTTTTTGTTTTACCCTTTTTAGAACATTCCTTTTCCACCTCTATGTGTTTATCTATGTTTGCAAGCATAGGTTTTAATTCTTTAAATAATTTCCAAGGAATACATAGACCTGAGTATGATATAGTATCCCCTACACGAGCACTCCATTCCCTCTGAGGACAGGTAGTGGTGGCACAAATACACTCAGAATCTTTTGTTTTCCCAAAATAAGGGTCGGTTTTATCCAACTCAGCATGAGATGGATAGTGTGTATGGCTGTGCTCACATTGGTTTTTGCCAGAATAAAACTGACAATGCAAACTGAATGAACACACATAAAGTTCTGGTTTAATAGTCTTCATCTTCCCAATCACCACACTCACAATCATCGTAATGTTCCCCACATTCAGGACAATAATCACAATAATCGCAAGCCCCTTCACTGTTAAGTGCTTCACCACATGAATAACAATATTCATCAGCGTCTACTGGGTGCTGATGAGTAACAACCTTGAGTCTCTTGGTATCATCCGTATCAAATAACTCAGCTATTTGATCGTGCAACATAAATCTATAGATGTTGCCGTTAGGATGGATTCTCAAAACTCGGTAGTGTTGTGTGCCTGAAGTCTTAGGGAGTACTAAAACAACGTCTATTCCGTCATTAGCAGGGCCAGACATCAAGAATTTGAATGTTAAAACAGATCCATCACGAAGTTTTAACCTACCATCTTCTTCATGGTTATTGAGCCACTTAGTAAGATCAATTGGTTTGTTTTTCTTGGACATTA
>Ga0180437_10002809_pt1 | contig 26931 bp, 22 predicted proteins | sample SS_ome_4_FD_132410 | JGI IMG/M metagenome (GOLD analysis project Ga0180437, IMG submission 132410) | Hypersaline lake sediment archaeal communities from the Salton Sea, California, USA - SS_3_D_1 metaG | ecosystem: Environmental > Aquatic > Non-marine Saline and Alkaline > Hypersaline >...
GATCACTCTCAGTTGGACAGTCAATGTGACAAGAATCGAAGATGTCGGACACGTTATGGAAGAAGGTAAAAAACGTGGTTACCGACACTTCAATATAAAGGTGGCTCCTGACCCGGACTTTGATATTGCCCTGGCGCAGGAGGTCCGGCGTCTGGCTCCGGAAACATTCCTCTGGGCTGATGCCAACGGTGGCTATGAGCTTGATACAGCGCTGAGGGCCGCCCCTAGGCTGGCTGATGTGGGCGTGGATGTACTCGAAGCACCGCTCCGGCCCAACCGCATCAGCGGATACCAGGCTCTCAAGAAACAGGGCGCCCTGCCTATCCTGATGGATGAAGGCGTGGTCTCGCCTCTTGATCTTGAGGAATTCATCAAGCTCGGCATGCTTGACGGTGTGGCCATGAAACCCGCGCGTTGCGGAGGACTGTTGTCCAACAAGCGCCAGATCGAGCTCTGCCTGGAACACAAACTTATCTGGCTGGGCAGCGGTCTGACTGACCCGGACATATCACTCGCCGCCACGCTCGGTCTGTACGCAGCCTATGGTTTGACAAAACCCGCTGCGCTCAACGGCCCGCAGTTTCTCACAGCCGATGTCCTGAAAAAACCCCTGCGTATCGAGAACGGTCTTGCCCATGTACCCGAAGGGCCGGGTTTGGGAATCGAAGTCGATGAAGACAAGGTCGTCGAGCTGATGAAACGCAGCGGCGGTGATAAACTTGTTAAAGACCGAACTCGCATTATTGGAGTTTTATAATGAAGCTTTCGAACATTGTGATTCTGATAATCAGCTTTATCTTTACACCGGCTTTACCGCAGATGAAGTTTTTCGAGGATGCCGAGAGAGGAACACTGACGATAAAAGACGGCCAGGCTGATGTTTTAACATACTGCTTCGGGGATCAGCTCGAGGAGGGTTGGGATCTGAAGCACACGCGCTCATGCTTTGTCCATCCGCTTTTTTCTCTGGACGGCCAGGTGCTCACCGATAATTTCCCTAAAGATCATCTGCATCACCATGGTGTATTCTGGACCTGGCCGATTGTCAAGACGCGCGGCCAAGATACACAGACGTGGCACTCGGTCACTCCCTCCCTACGGCAGCATTTTGTCCGCTGGCTGGAACGCAAGGTCGAGAAAGACACGGTCAGGCTTATCGTCGAGAATGTCTGGAAGCTGGATGGCAAAGAGGTTGTGGCTAAAGAGACTGTTAGCCTGTATGTGCACCCGGCGAATGATGTTGGCCGGGCAATTGATTTGGAACTTGAAATTCAGGCTGTCGGTGGGCCGCTCGAACTGCAGGGTGCCCAAGACCAGAAAAAGGGCTATGGCGGATTGTGCGTCCGTGGCGCTCCGATGTTCAAGGGCTCAACGTTGACCACTGACCAGGGCTTGTTGAAGAAGGACTCCACCAACGTGCCCTTCCGCTGGGCCGATATGTCGACCGAACAACTTGGAGTAGCGATTTTCGTCTCACCTCGTCATCCTGCCTTCCCGACCACCTGGCTCATCCGCAACAGCTATGCAGGTGTTCTCAACGCCTCCTGGCCAGGCCTCGAGTCCGTGGTCCTTCAACCAGGCAAGCCGGTCACTCTCCGCTACCGGCTCTACGTCCATCGCGGTGACGCAAAGGCTGGACGTGTCCATCAAGCCTATGAGCAATATCTTTCCACACTCCAAAATAAATAAACACTCAGTGCCCGCCTTGAATAATAATAGGGGACAGGTGTTTATGCTTAGTCATTAGGTCATTCTTTTCGGATATTATTGTCGGGGAAGCGCGGCAACATCATCCTGGTGTCATTGCGAGTGGAGCGTGGCAATCTCGTCTGACAGAATTGTCATTGAGATGAACGAGGTGATATGGCAATCTAATCCTTAGGTCATTGCGAGGAACGAAGTGACGTGGCAATCTCATAAAAAGAAATACATTTTTTTCTAGGAGATTGCCACGCTCCGCTCGCAATGACAGAAGGCAATTGCCGTGATGCGTTCGCAATACACTTTTTTTCAGTCTCATTATTTAAAGTGTTCCCTGATTATTGAACATAGACAACAGGATAGATTTTAATTAGGACTTTTATTTCGACAGTGATTCGAACTGGCTGCAGCTTTGTTCGTTCTCAGAATTGGTTTCCGATTCTTGAATTTTCAGTTTAAAAATCAGTTTAAAAATTGGCTATTGGCTGATTTTTTGAATCCAGATAAAATCAATCCCGATTTCAGGGTTTTCCACGCGCGGCTCTGCTCCTTCGAATTTCAAGGTCAATCTGTGCCACCCAGGTTCAAGTTCCATGGGCGGCAGAGTGAAATTTCGGAGAAGAGTGCGGAAGGGTCGGTAGAGGTCGACAATTTCCTGCTCATTGGCCAGAGATATTGGTTTATTATCCACCAGAACAGAACATTTTCCTGATTCTGGCGTCAAGGCAGCGGCAAAATGGATTCGCTTTTGCCCTTTTTCTTCAATCCTGAATGTAAAAGTTTGTCTCTCTCCGACCTCTCGGGGTTTCCAGACAACCAATCTTCCGCCTGCCCACAATCTTCCTCTTTCGTATCCGGTTCTCAGCCAGCTTTGGACGATTTCCTCTGCATCGTAAAATACAGAATTCCGTGCTCCCATCCTGGCGGCTGGCTTCCAGTTTTCAGGGAGTTCCAAATGGCGGAGGTCTTCGGGCATGATTGCCAGATGGTCGTCTGTCAAGCCGGGACGTGCGTAGTGATAGCCGATTCGGGAATAGGAAAGCTCGGGAGTGCGTTCATGGCTTTTCAGTTCCATGAAAAAACGGATGGTTTTCTGGAAGGGCAGCGGGTCCAGGATATGCCAGCGGAAATTGGTCACAAATCCCCTGTTCCCGGGTCCGTCATTGCGCGGCTGTCCGCAGTAGGGAAAAGCAAATATATCCGGAGAGGACCATGAGTAGTTGTAGTAATCTTCAGAACCGGTGCCAAAAGTGGAAGGGACTGTATCATCGTCTATAAAGATTTTTTCATCGCCTTCTCCCCACCAGCTTCCATAAGGAGTGGGAACTTCGTTGGGATTAAGAAGATAGGAAGTTGTCCCGACATAAAGCCCTTGTCCATGGGCAATCAGAAAGGGAAGGTCCTGGACTGCCTCGTTTGAGGCAATCAGGCTGTGGTTGGCACGCCAGCGGGCACGGAAATGCATGGAACGATTTTCATCCCAATTGTAATCCATGAGCAATGCGGAACCTTCAACGCGGACTGGCTGGTCTCCGAAGTTCTCGATCCTGATCTTGCATGATTTTTGGAACGGCATGACATAGCGGCAGGTCATTGTGCCATCAGGCTGTACGGTGAACGGCAGAGACTGATAGGGATTGATTCCCGGAGCGGCTCCGAAAAAGTCACCGATGGGTGCCTGGACCTGTCCCCAGGGATTGTCGTCACAAATAATATGAAGCACTGTTTGGCGGAGAGCCTTGTCCATATCTCTTGCACTGACTTTAATGGTGAAAGTTTCTATGGCTCTGGGGCCTTTAAGAGATAGAATTTCAATCTGCTGGGAGGAATTCAGGGTGAAACGGAAAGGGACTGCCGATTCTTTCGAATGAAGTTCCAGATGTTCGTCCGGGTCAGAAAGTGCTGTGATGACTCGCTCAATCACATCCTTATACTTAATCAGGTCTCCCAGGGAAAAGGAGATAACTTTTGTTCCCTGCTCGTACAAACGCACCCCAACTTGATAAAAATGGATAGTCTGCAGGTCGCCGATCCAGACCAGCCGCATTCTCTTGGCAAAAGGAATGGGCGCATAGGTGGCATCGCGCTGGTAGATAGTTTTTTCAAGCAGGTCTCCATTCAGATTTTTTGCTTGAGCGAAACTGTCATAGAGACGGTGGAAAAAATCAATCGCGGGGCCTTCATACAGAGGGGAGGAGTTCCCGTCGAGAAAAAGCTGGATGGTTCCTGAAATAGCGGCGCTCCATAAACGCACGATCGCGCCAGGCCCCTTGACATCTGCGATCAGGTATTCTCCGATTCCCTCTTCATCCGGTTCCTTGAGGACTTCTTCAAAGTTGGGAATGGGTTCTCTGCCGAATCCGTCTGAATTGGCAAACCAGTCTGGACCCCCTGGGAGGTTACTGCGGCGGTCGAATGAGGAGTACTGCACTGTTCGATAAGATGGAGAGGGGAAATAGGTCAGATTAACCATATCGATCATCTCTCCGAAAAGAGCTCCTGTGGTGATCGTTTTGTTGCTGAAAGCGTTCGTCCCACAGGAGATTGAGAAGAGAAGAAAGAGAACAAAAAAGATAAGAAGACATTTCTTTTGCATTGGATTCCTCCGGATATTCAGCGAATTATTCATCTTCACCCATTGGACATTTGTCACTCGGGAAGCTTTTCCTAATGTATCTTTTTTTGGATTTTTTCGCAAACAGTCTGAGAGAAAATGAAAAAAATGTAGAAGTGTATCTTAGAGTATGTCATGACACACTCTTGTAATTTATTTAGAATGAACTCAGCTTGGTTGATGCATGAGGCCAAATTGATTTTGTGTTGACTGCATTGATGAAAAAGGTTAAATTTTATTGCCATTGGGGAATAACAATTTATTGACCATTGTTTAAAGAAAATATCTCTTGAAAGGAGGATTTAAAATGAGAAAAAGATCTGTCAGAGCTTTTTGCATTCTGGTTGTTCTGTCTTTTCTGTTCACGCCCCTTTCAGCCAAGAAGAAAACTCCGGAGGACTATTTAAAAGGGCTTGATAAATTCATCCAGGAAAGGATGGAGGAGTGGAAAGTTCCTGGACTGGCGATTTCTGTAATCCAAGATGACAGACTTGTTTATTCCAAAGGATTTGGCTTCCGGGACATCGAGCAAAACTTGCCGGTCACTCCGCAGACACTCTTTGCTATCGGATCGTGCACAAAGGCCTTTACGGCTGTAACCATGGGGATCCTGGTGGATGAGGGACAGTTGGAATGGGACAGGCCTCTAAAAGAATATCTTCCTACGTTTAAGCTCATGGATTCGTTCGCCACAGAGAGGATGACTCCCCGGGACTTGGTCTGCCATCGATCCGGGCTGCCCCGTCATGATGCGATGTGGTACAACTCCTCTGCCTCCCGAAAGGAACTCTTCGACCGTCTTCAGTATCTGGAGCCGAGCGAGGATTTCCGGACCACCTACCAGTACCAGAATCTGATGTTCATGACCGCTGGGTATCTGGTCGGACAGATCGCGGGAACGAGCTGGGAGAGATTTGTCCGGAACCGGATTTTTATGCCGTTGGGCATGACCAACAGCAATTTTTCAGTCAATGATTCCCAGAAAGCTCTGGATTTTGCTCTTCCCTACAGGGAGAAGGATGATAAGATTATTCAGATTCCGTTCCGGAACATTGACACTGTCGGTCCTGCGGGCTCGATCAATTCCAGTGTCACAGATATGGCCAACTGGATTCTGCTCAATCTCAACAAGGGAAAAATCGGCGACCAACAGGTCATATCTGAATCGAGCTTGAAGGAAATCCATTCTCCCCAGATGATCAGTTCTAAATCGTATAGATACAATGAGTCGTTCTACTCGATGTACGGGATGGGTTGGGGAATTACTTCCTATAGGGGTCATCTCTTTCTTTCTCATGGAGGAGGCATTGATGGCTTCACAGCTCAAGTTGTCCTTCTGCCCAGAGACAATATCGGAATGGTCATCCTCACTAATAGGGGAGGCACAGCTCTCCCCCCCATCATTTCCAATAATGTGGCTGACCGTTTGCTCGGGCTTGATGAGGTTGATTGGAACAGCCGGGTCAAGAAACAGGTGGAAGAAGGCAGAGAACAGGCAGAAAAAGCCAAAAAAGAGAAGGATAAAGACCGCAAATTGAACACCATGCCTTCTCACGCCCTGGAGGACTACGCTGGAGACTATGAGCATCCCGGATATGGCGTGATCTCCATCATGACAAAAGATGATCAGATGACCGCCGAATACAATTCTATCCCATTCACTGCCAGTCACTACCATTATGATGTGTTTGAGATCAAAAATGAGATGATGGATGAAGCCTTTAAAGTTTCCTTTTTTACTGATCTCAAAGGCAACATCAGAAGTCTTTCCGTTCAGTTGGAAGAGGCTGTTGAGCCGTCTGTATTCACCAAGATGCCCGAGAAAGCCATGATGGAGAAAAGCTTCCTCGAGAAATTCACTGGAGAGTATATGCTCGGAGAAGAGAAATCGACTGTTTTTCTGAAAGGAGATAAGACTCTCTTTATCTTTGTTCCCGGCCAGCCAGAGTATGAACTGGTTCCTTATAAAGGCACGACATTCAATTTCAAGGTGCTCTCCGGCTTCAGTATTGAATTCATCATGGATGAATCCGGGAAGGTCACTGAGGCCAAAGTGACTCAGCCTAACGGAGTATTCACAGCCAAAAAGATCAAATAACGGATTTATGGGGACGTTCCCCAAGGTACCACCTTAGCTCATAAATCAGAATATTTTTACGTTTTGGTTTTGTGAATATAATAACGTTGTGGTGATGAACTTATCGGTCTAATTTGTCACTTTGGGGAACGTCACCAAAAGTAGAATATCATTTCTGACGATTTTTGAGTTCAGATTGAAAAATGAATAAAGGCACAAAAGCAATCAACATCATCCTTATGGGATTCGGTAATGTTGGCCGGGCGTTTCTGCGAGTTTTGAAAGAGAAAGATGAATTATGCCGGGCGCATTATGGTTTGAAATTCCGTCTGCTCTCAGTGTTTAGAAGCTCAGGCGCATTTTTTTCTTCTCAGTCCATGGAGATTGACGAGATTCTTGAGTATTCGGCTTCTTCTCAGAAAAGTCCTGATTGGAATCCAGGTCTGAAACTCATATCTGTACTCGAATCTTTCGAGCCAGGAGTGCTAGTCGAATGCACTCCTTTTGGCAGCAAAAATGGGGAACCCGGCCTCAGTCATATCCGTGATGCATTGGACCATGGATGGCATGTCGTCACGGCCAATAAGGCTCCTCTTGTTGTCGATTTTAAGGGTCTGTGCGAGAGAGCAAGTCAGAATCAGGTGGAATTAAAATTCAGCGGGGCTACGGCAGCTGCGCTTCCGACTGTGGATGTGGCTCTCTATTCTTTGGCCGGAACGGAGATATCCAGGATAGAAGGCATCCTCAACGGGACGACAAACCACATCTTGACACGGATCAAGGAGGGAGCGAACTACAATGAGGCGCTGAAGGAGGCTCAGTCCAAGGGAATTGCCGAAACTGATCCTTCATTCGATGTCAGTGGATGGGATACGGCCTCAAAAATTTTAATAATATCGAATGCTGTCTTGAGAACGGATTTTTCTCTGGATGATGTGAGAAGACAGGGAATCGAGTCAATTCCATCCAAACTGCTGAATCGAGGAAGAGAAAAAGACAAAGCTCTGAAATTATTAGGTAAAGTATGGAAGAAGGCAGGAGAGTATCAGCTGGAAGTGGTTTTAACCGTTATTGATAATTCCCATCCTCTTTTTGGTGTGGATGGGACAAACAAAGGCATAGTTTTTTTCACGGACTCCATGAATTCGATAACCGTGATAGGAGGGAAGTCAGACCCCAAAGGGACAGGCGCTGCACTTTTAAAAGATATTATCAATATTTATCGCAGTATGGGGACGTTCCCCAAGGTACCACCTTAGTTCAATAACTTCATCTGCACTACTTTATTTATTCACATAAAGTAAAAAGCCTCCAAATTGATGAGCTAAGGTGGTACCTTGGGGAACGTCCCCGTCTTGCCATCTTGCGTTGGCAGGCTTTTTTTGATAATTTAATCATTCTCTATTCTTACACATTGGACGCAGAGGCAGGAGTGGAGAGGTGTCCGAGTGGCTTAAGGAGCACGCTTGGAAAGCGTGTGTGCGGCTAGATGCCGTACCGTGGGTTCGAATCCCACCCTCTCCGCCAGCATCTTCCTGATGGCAACATTCTGAATATAACCAGAGCATGAAGGAGAAGATATGGATACCAAAGATTTTATTGTCTTGGAAGACCTATACGGAGCCCATAATTATCATCCTTTGGATATCGTTATCACTCGGGGAAAGGGCATTTGGGTCTGGGATGTGGAAGGGGATAAATATCTTGATTTCTTGAGTGCCTATTCAGCAATCAATCACGGCCACTGCCATCCCCGCATCCTCAAGGCCTTAGAAACCCAGGCCAGGAAATTGACTCTGACATCCCGTGCTTTTCGCAATGATCAATGGCCGCTACTGGCCAAAGAGCTGTGTGAATTAACTGGGTATGAGATGGCTCTCCCCATGAACTCAGGCGCCGAAGGGATAGAGACAGCGATAAAGACGGCCCGCAAATGGGCTTATCAGAAAAAGGGAATTCCTCAGGACTGTGCCGAAATCATCGCCTGTTCCGATAATTTTCATGGACGAACAATCACCCTAGTGAGTTTATCCACCGAACCTCTCTACAGGAAGGATTTTGGCCCCTTCACTCCAGGATTCGTTATTGTGCCTTACGGTGATCCTGACGCGCTCGAGGCGGCGATAAATGCGAATACGGCGGCTTTCTTAGTCGAGCCCATTCAGGCGGAAGCTGGCATTAACATTCCACCCGAAGGTTATTTGAAAAAGGCCAAGGAGATATGCGAAAGGCATAACATTTTGTTTATTGCCGATGAGATCCAGACCGGACTCGGACGGACCGGGAAGCTCCTTGCATGCGACCATGAAGGTGTGAAACCGGATATACTCGTCCTCGGCAAATCTCTGGGCGGAGGCTGCTATGTCATATCTGCAGCACTGTCTTCCCGGACCATACTAGGCCTTTTCAAGCCAGGTGAACATGGATCAACCTTTGGAGCCAATCCACTCGCCTGCGCTGTCGCTCGTGAAGCGTTGAGTGTCCTCGTTGAAGAAGAAATGGTCGAGAATTCGGCTGAACAGGGAGAGTATTTTCTGAGTAAGCTGGAGACTCTCAAAAGCAGTCATATCGCGGAAGTCAGGGGAAAAGGACTGCTCATAGGAATCGAATTAGCACCTGAGGCAGGCGGAGCGAGGCGGTTTTGCGAAGCGCTGAAGGAAGAAGGGCTTCTCTGCAAAGAAACCCATGAGCATGTTATTCGATTTGCTCCTCCTTTGATCATCAAACAGAAGGATCTCAACTGGGCCTTCAGGCGGATCCAACAGGTCTTCAAGAAGATCAAATAAAAAGTCTCTATCCTTATTCAGGATTCAAATTCGACGAGAAATTAACGCAGTCATCGGTTCCTTTTGATGACCCCATCTTCCCAGGCGTAAAATCGAAAAAAATGAGAAGAAAAGACAGAGAGATCAAGGATAAAACTGAGATAGAGAGAATCATCAAAAAAGCTCTTGTTTGCCGCGTGGCTCTTTCTGACGGGAATTCTCCCTATGTTTTTCCAGTGTGTTACGGATTTAAGGACGGATACCTTTATTTTCATTCGGCTCAGGAAGGGAGAAAGATCGAAATCCTGAAAAAGAATAATAAGGTTTGTTTTGAGATGGACATTGATACAGAGTTGGTCGAGGGAGAAAAAGGATGCGAGTGGGGGATCCGGTATTCAAGTGTTATCGGGTTCGGGACGGCCTCGTTTGTGGAGGATTCTGAAGAGATGAAGGAAGCTTTAAGTATTTTACTCGAGCATTATTCGGATAGGAAGTACGAATTCTCGGAGCACTCTTTGAAGCAGGTGACAGTCGTCAAAATACAGGTTGAGAGCCTGACAGGGAAGAGTTCTGTCCTGGGGGGTTGAAAAAAAAGTTACTTTTTTATATCATATTTATATCTTGGTAAGCGAGGGTTAATCATGAAAAAACACATTCTATTCATTTTTCTGGTTTTATTTTTAGTGACAAGCTGCCAATTTTACTTGCCTCCTCCAGCAGACATGCCGCCACCTGTTGAGCAATATCCTGTGGAGCGAGTTCCGCAACCTGCCGTTGGACTGGATGTTTCCTATTTCTATGAATCCCTTTCTCCCTACGGAGTTTGGGTCTACCATCCTACCCACAGGTATGTCTGGATTCCCTCCAGCATGTCCTTCGGCTGGCGTCCGTACACCCAGGGTCAGTGGGTTTGGACAGACTATGGCTGGACCTGGAGTTCTCAGTTTATCTGGGGATGGGCACCATTTCATTACGGACGTTGGGGATGGGAATCAGACCTCGGCTGGTACTGGGTACCTGGAACCGTATGGGGTCCTTGCTGGGTCACCTGGCGTCACAGCGACTTCTACATTGGATGGGCGCCTCTCCCCCCAGGAGTTCGTTTTGTCCCGGGAGTCGGAATCAGAAGAGTCAACGTCAGAATTCCTTCGAGATACTGGATTTTTGTCGATGGCCCCAATTTCCTGCATCCTTCTCTCTACCGCTATGTGTTTCCGTATGAACGGAACGTGACCATAATCAATTACACAGTCCACCAGACGAATATCATTATCCGCAATAACAGAGTGTACAATGAAGGAATCGGGTATGAACGAGCCCGGGGAATCATAAAAAAGGATATCACCAAGCACGCCCTCAAGGATGCACAAAAGGCCGATAGAAGCAGGGTTACCGCCGGAACGGTTGAAGTCTACAAGCCGAATATCAAGCGAAATGAATCAGCCAAGCCGAAGAACACTGTGAGAAGAGAGGATGCCCAGTCAAAGATTACAGAGACGAGAACAACTACAGGGAGAACTGTTAGGAAAGTGACTCCTGAAAAAAAGGCAGAGAGTTTGGAAGAGATTCAGAAGCGAGAGATTCAGATTATTGAGAAAAGCCAGCAAAAAGAGATGCAGGATCTTGAACGGAAAAGGCAGGAGAAAATAAGGTCTGTAAAAACACAGACAGAGAAGGCTAAGACTGAAAAAGAGTATAAAGAAAAAACCAGCCAGCTGAGGAAAAGTCATGAGACGGAAAAGACCCAGATAAAGAAGAGACACGAAAAAGAAGCAGAAGCGAAGAAAAAAGAGACAGAGAAGAAAGAGGGGACCAAAAAGAAAGTTAAGAAGAAGATAAAGAAATAGCGTGCTTTAACTTTTTATGCGGAATATTTTTTCGCGATATCTTCAGGGATGAGTTCCGGCCTGCCTGTTCTTGCATTTATGAGGACATAGACGAATTCGTCTTCTGTAGCCAGATTCTCCGTTTCCTTTTTTAAAATTTGGAAACGCACTTTTACACTTTTCTGTCCTGTTTCCTCTATCCAAGTCCTGACGATAATCGTTTCTCCGAGAAATAAGGGTTTATGGAACTCAATGGAAGCAGATTTGGTAGTCCAGGAGAGACCCCTTTTAAAGAATTCCTCCATGGGCATTTTATAGCATCTGCGCATCTGGTCCCAGCGGGCGAAAAGCACATAATCGAAGTACACTGATTGGTGAACGTGCCCGTTGATATCGACTTCATGCGGTCTCACGGATATTTCAGTATCATATTTTTTATGCATTTTTTTTCCTTTTTTTGAGAATTCTCAATATGATGAAAATCTGACCCACGAGGATGATGATTCCTCCAAAAATTGTTCGCAATGAAGGAATCTCTCGGAGGAAGAGAAAGGCAAAAATTATCCCGTAGACCGGCTCGAGAAAATGGATAAAACTTGCGGTTTGAGCCTTTAGATGTTTCATTCCTTTGATAAAGAGAGTATGAGAGCCTGCGGTGCAGAACACGCCGAGAACAATAAGGAGAAGAAGGTTCCTTGTGTCCAAGGAAGGTTTAAGGCTAAAAAAGAAGGGGAGGAGAAACAGAGTTGCGAAGAAATCCTGGTAAAATGCGATGAGCATACTCGAGAACTGAAGCGTCAGCTTTCTGTTCAGGATAGTGAGCACGGCAAAAGTCAAGCCAGCCAGAAGTCCCCAAAGGACGCCCACAAAGGTTGAATCATCCAGGTTGAAACGTGGGATGATGAGGAAAACGCCCATGAGACAGAACAGCGAGAAAATGATGTTGATTTTGATTATTTTTTCTCTGAAGAAGAGAGGTTCCAGAAAGGTTGTGAACACGGGGTAAGACGAAAAGGAAAGGAGCCCGATGGCAACCGTAGACACCTGAATGGATTGAAAGAAAGCCGCCCAATGGATCGAGAGGATGAATCCGAGGAAGACGAGGTAGCCGGCGTTTTTTCCTTGAGGGATTCTCAAACTTTGTTTGGAGAGCCAGAGAATAAGAGCGAGCGTCAGGCTGGCAAAGAAAACTCGCCCCAAGACAATGATAAACGGAGACAGAGCAATCCATTTTCCGAACAATCCGGCTAATCCAAAGAGAAGAACTGCGAGATGGATCTCAAGAAGACTCTTCTGTTTATTCATGCCAGCTACAATACCCTGATTTCATCTTTTTTATCTTTGAATTTCTGGAATTTACTCTTTCCCTGTCCTCTGGCGCAAGAGTCACGAGTCAGGCCAAAATATTTTTTTGCATTAAGAGTAAATTATGATACTATATCCTTTAAAAAAGGAATTCAATTTCCTAACCTGACTACACACACCTATCGAATATGACCTATTTGATTTATGCTCGCAAGTACAGGCCTAAAACCTTTGAGGAGATGATCGGCCAAAAACCCATCGTTCAGACTCTTCAGAATGCTATCAAAAACGACAGAGTCGCTCAAGCGTATATTTTCTCCGGAATGAGGGGTGTCGGGAAAACGACCGCCGCTCGAATCCTGGCTAAAGCTCTAAATTGCCAGCAGGGCCCGACACCTAAACCCTGCAATAAATGTGAATTCTGTCTGGAGATCAACGAAGACCGTTCAGTGGATGTGCTCGAGATAGATGGGGCATCGAACCGGGGAATTGATGAAGTCAGGTCTCTCCGTGAAGGAGTCAAATATAAACCCATCCACAGCCGGTACAAGGTCATCATCATCGATGAAGTTCACCAGCTTACCGATCCTGCTTTCAATGCTTTGCTGAAAACTCTTGAGGAACCTCCTCCTCATACAGTTTTTATCTTTGCCACGACTGAATTCCATAAGGTTCCGAAGACAATTGTCTCCCGGTGCCAGCATTTTGAATTCAAGAAAATCTCTCAAAAAGACATCATCAATCACTTAATAGACATCACTCAGAAAGAAAAAATTGAAGTATCCTCTTATGGCATGAATCTCATAGCGGATGCTGCAGATGGAAGTCTAAGGGATGCGCAGAGCTTGCTGGATAAGGCCGTCGCTTTTTCAGGGGAGATTATCAGGGATGAGGATTTGAAAGAAGTCCTGGGAACCATCAGCCGGGAGATCCTTTTTTCTTTCTCGGATGCGATCCTGGGTGAAAAGCCGGATGAGATTTTCGGCCTAGTGGAGAAGGTTATTGAATACGGCTATGACCTCAGATTCTTTTTTAAAGAGCTGATTCAGCATTTTAGAAACATTCTTCTGGTTAAATCGATCCCCGATCCTCAAGATTTACTGCCATTGAATGAGGAAGAAATCAATGATTTGAAGAAAGAAGCCGAGAAAGCATCGAGAGAAGAAATACTCCGCTATCTTGTCGTCCTTCAACAGGGAGAGCAGGAGTTGAAATTTTCTTCCCATCCGAGAATATATTTAGAGGTTTTTCTGGTCAAGCTCTGTCATTTTAAAAAAATTGCCGAATTAAAAGACATCATGAAGGATTTGGAGGACCTTAAAAAAGAGATGAAGGCTCCTTCAGAGAAACACATTCCTAAGAGCGCAGCTCAGAGCGCGAGCCGGGCTGGCAATATTCCAGGCTCTAATAGCGATGTGCCAGACGCAAAGAGCCCTGCTCTGAAGATGAAGGAAGGTCCGTCTGTTCCCAGTGGAGAAGATAAGGGAAAAAGGGAAAGAGAGCTGGATATTGCCCTGAAAGACCCCTCAGTTAAATCCTTCATGAGTACGTTCAAGGCCCGGGTGCTATCTGTCAAACCCATAGAAAGGGCGGGGAAAAAAGAGTGAAATATTGCCTCTTTGGCTTTTAAGGAGATAAAAAATGAAAGGTGTGGCGAATTTGCAAAAAATGCTCAAAGCCGCCAAAGAAATGCAGGAAAAACTCCAGAAAGAATTAACAGAAATGAGAGTGGAAGGATCGAGTGGAGGCGGTATGGTGACCGTGACTCTTGACGGACAGAAGAACCTGATTTCCATCCGTGTCGATCCTGAAGTCGTGAATAAGGATGATGTCGAAATGCTCCAGGATCTGATAGTGGCTGCATTCAATGATGCGGGAACCAAGGTTGATGAAGAGATCTCTCAAAAAATGGGGAGTCTTGGATTAGGTGGAAAAATTCCGGGTCTTTTTTGATGTTCGAACAAACACATCCTCTGAATCGTCTCATCGAAGAACTGAAAAAGATTCCTGGCATTGGAGCCAAAACGGCGCAGAGAATCGCTTTTTATCTCACAACCCTTCCCCAGGAAGAGGTGGAAAGCCTATCAGCCGCAATAAAAGAGGCTAAACAGAACACGTTTTACTGTTCAGTGTGTAACAGCATGACTCATGTCGATCCCTGTCAGTATTGCTCTGATAAGAATAGGAGTGATGAAATTTTGTGTATCGTCGAAGAGCCGTTCAACATTTCTTCAATAGAAAAAACGGGGATTTACAACGGAAGATACCATGTCCTTCTCGGAACTCTTTCCCCTTTGAAGGGAGTCGGACCGGATGAGCTCAAAACAGAGAAGCTGGTGAAGAGAATGAACAAAGGAGGCTTCAAGGAGATAATAATCGCCACCAATCCCACGGTGGAAGGGGAGTCAACCGCTCATTATGTGGCGAAGATTCTTAAAGGTTTCAACATCAAAATAACAAGACTCGCCATGGGTTTACCTGTGGGCTCAGATATCGATTATGCCGACCAGGTTACGATAAAGAAAGCAATAGAAGGACGGACAGAGATCAAAGAATAGGTTTCAGGGTTTTCCCTCAAATCTATGAAGAATCAGAGCGTATGGTGAAGGAAAAAAAGTGACAGATCGAGAGATTGATGTTTGATTTCTTATATGCGCCTGGATATTCAAGCCACAACAGACCTCCACCTAGAGACGTCAAAGGGATTCTGTGTGTTGCAGTGAATTAAGTTTAAATGTGAGGAGGTTCCATGAAAGAAACGATAGAGATTCGATGGCACGGCCGTGCGGGTCAGGGAGTTGTCACGGCTGCAGCGACTTTAGCGGATGTGCTTTCTTCTGAAAAAGAATTGCATGTTCAAGCTTTTCCAGAATTCGGAGCAGAAAAAAGAGGGGCTCCCGTTTTGGCTTTTAACCGCATCAGTAAAAAGCCTATTCGCTCCCACAGCCAGGTCTATTATCCAGATATTATTATTGTTACCGACCCTTCCCTGTTGGGAATGGTCGATATAAGCAGTGGAGCGAAGGACGATGCAATTTTCATAATGAACACGACTTTTGATGTGTCGCTTGTCCGTAAGAGGCTTTCTCTGGGAGACAAGAAAATCTATTTCTTAGACGCCTACACCATCGCGTCGGATGAGCTGGGCCGGGCCATACCTAATGTTCCCATGGTGGCGGCCCTGGTTAAAATCACCGAACTTATCGATTTAAAAAAATTTAAGGAGAAGATCAAGATTTCTCTGGCCAAAAAGTTACGGCCCGAAGTCGTGGAGATGAACATGAGAACCATTGACAGGGCTTTCAAGGAGGTGAAAGAAGGATGAGTAAAGAGAGCTGGAAAGAATTAACCATCGGCACCATCAATCTCGATGCCGGTAATTCAGTAAGAAACCTGACCGGGACATGGCGTTCTGGTCAGAAACCCGAGTTTCTCGAGGAGCACTGCATTCAGTGCTTTTTTTGCTGGCTTTACTGTCCTCATTTCGCCATCCGGGTCGAAGATGGAGAAGTGAAGGGCATCAATTATGACTACTGCACAGGGTGTGGAATCTGCTCTGTGGAATGCCCGACCAAGGAAAAATCCATTGTCATGGTTAAAGAAGAAATCGAGCTGGCAGGAGGGAGCGGCAAATGAGTGTACTCAAGACGCTAAACGGTAACCAGACAATCGCCGAAGCAGTCAGGCAGGTCGACCCTGATGTGGTGGCAGCCTATCCTATCACTCCGTCCACGGCTATCGTGGAGACCATCGCTCAATTCAGAGCCGACGGTTTAATCAGCGGAGAATTCGTCTGTCCGGAGAGTGAACACAGTGCCATGAGTGTTTGCATCGGAGCCGCTTCGGCAGGAGGTCGAGTCATGACAGCGACGGCCTCTCAGGGATTGGCTCTGATGTGGGAGATGCTTTACATCGCCGCCGGGTTGAGGCTGCCGATTGTGGCGGCCATCGCCAATCGTTCTTTGAGTGCCCCGATAAACATCCACGGCGACCACAGCGACACGATGGGAGCCAGAGACTCGGGGTGGATCCAGATCTATTCGGAAGGCTGCCAGGAAGCGTATGACAATTTTATCCAGGCCTTCCGGATCGCCGAACATCTGGATGTCAGGACTCCTGTTTTAGTCGGATTGGATGGGTTTATCATCAGTCACTCCATGGAGGTTATCCAGGTTGAAGATGATGCCAAGGTCAAGAAATTTGTCGGCGAATACAAGCCGGTTTTTCCTCTCTTGAATACCGACAGAAAGATGACCGTGGGTCCGATCGATTTCACCGACTACTATTTTGAGCACAAACGGAATCAGATCGAGGGCATCGAGAATGCGCCTCCGGTCATCGAAGCCGTCGGGAAGGAGTTCGGTAAAGCGTTTGGACGGGAATACGGATTTTTCGAAGAATACAGGATGGATGATGCCGAGACCTGCATTGTGGTCATGAGTTCTGCTGCCGGAACATGTAAGGACGCTATCGATGAGATGAGAGCCGAAGGAAAGAAGATCGGACTTCTCAAGCCGCGGATCTTTCGTCCGTTTCCCCATCAGAAGATAGCCGAGTCCCTGAAGAAGATGAAAGCCGTCGCGGTGCTCGACCGGTCTTCAAGCCCGGGAGCTTTCGGAGCTCCGCTGTTCACCGAGATTCGCTCGGCGCTGTATGATTACGAGAAACGCCCGGCGATAGTGAACTATGTTTACGGGCTTGGGGGAAGGGATATCATGGTTGAGCATTTCAAAGATGTTGCCGCGAAACTGGAGAAGATTGCAGAGACAGGAAAGGTCGAGGAAAGATACGGTTACATCAATTTGAGAGAGTAAGCGAGAAGGAGAATAAAATGGCAAAACTGAAAGATTTAGCTTCCATGGAAGATAGATTGGTCGCCGGCCATGGCATGTGCCTGGGCTGTGGGATTCCACTCATTTTCAAGATTATCCTCAGAGCAACGGAAGACCCCTTGATCATTGCCAACGCGACAGGTTGTCTGGAGGTCTGCACCACCATTTTTCCCCGGACATCGTGGAACATGACCTGGGTTCACAGTGCTTTCGAGAACGCCGCCTCGACCATCGCCGGGGTTGAAGCCATGTACAAATCTTTGAAGAGACAGGGAAAGATTCCCAAGGATAAGGAGATTAAATTTATGGGCGTCGGCGGGGATGGCGGCACCTACGATATCGGGCTCCAGGCTCTCTCCGGTACCGTAGAACGGGGACATGATATTGTCTATGTCTGCTATGACAACAACGCCTATGCTAACACCGGCGGACAGAGGTCTTCGGCAACACCCATGGGCGCGTCGGCCACAACGTCTCCTCAGGGAAGCCAGAGTCCGGGAAAGCTTCAGTGGCGGAAAGACCTGACAAAAGTCCTGGTGGCCCATAACATTCCGTATGTGGCTCAGGCCAGTCCTCATAGATGGCAGGACCTGTACAACAAAGCGAAGAAAGCTTTTGAGACCAAAGGCCCGGCATTCCTGAATGTTCTCTGTCTCTGTCCGACTGAGTGGAAATACGATGAATCTCAGGGAGTCCGGCTGGCCCAACTGGCTACGGATACCTGTGTCTGGCCGCTGTACGAGGTGGAAAACGGAAAGTATAAGGTCAACTACAAGCCGAAAGAAAAAAAGCCGGTCCTGGAATGGCTCAAGGGCCAGGGGAGATTCCGTCACTTGTTCAAGGAAGGGAATGCATCGGTTCTCGAGGAGATCCAGAAGCAGGTTGATGAAGATTGGGAGGAACTTCTTAGATTCGAAGGTTTTTAAGAATTAAGGTTTTAAATCTCCATTGAGCAGGAGATTCGGATGAAAATTACACAGATTGAAGTCTATCAGGTGAGTTATAAACTTCTCGACCGCCAATATGCCTGGTCCAGAGGTCAGGCGGTGTCTTCGTTCATAAGCACAATCGTTAAAATCTCGACTGATGAGGGAATAAACGGGTATGCGGAAGTCTGCCCTCTGGGCTCAGCCTACATGGATGCTTTTGCGCGGGGAGTCCCTGCTGGAATCGAAGAGATCGGTCCTCTCCTTCTCGGACAGGATCCCCGACAGCTCAACATCATCAACCACCTCATGGATACGGCGTTGACAGGGCATAACTATATCAAGTCGCCCCTGGATATCGCCTGCTGGGATATTCTCGGTCAGTCTACAGAAACTCCTGTCTGTACTCTTCTGGGCGGGCGGTATGTGGACAATTTTCCCCTGTATAGAGCCATTTCCCAGGGTTCCTCGAAAGAAATGGCAGAGGATGTGGCTCATTACAGAGAGGAAGGGTATCGAAGGTTTCAGCTTAAGGTCGGGGGCGATCCCGACGATGATATCAAGCGCATCAGAGCTGTTTTAAAGGTTATCCGGCCCGGCGATATTCTTGTGGCGGATGCCAACACTGGCTGGCTGGCGCACAAAGCGATTCGGGTGGTGAATGCGCTGGTCGAGGAGGACTTTTATGTCGAACAGCCGTGTTTGACTCTGGAAGAGTGTCTTGCGGTCAGGGAGCATACGCGTCAGCCAATGGTCCTGGATGAGGTGATTAGAGGGGTCGAATCCCTTTTAGCCGCTTATCATCAGCGGGCCATGGATGCTGTTAACCTGAAGATTTCCAGGCTGGGAGGGTTGACTAAAACCAAGCTGATGAGAGATATGTGTGAATCCCTTGGGATCGCGATGACTTTAGAAGACAGCTGGGGAGGGGATATCACCACTGCAGCCATCGCTCATTTGGTGGGGAGCACCCGCTCCGAATTTTATTTCACTTCGACTGATTTCAACAGCTACAACGATGTTCATCTTGCTGAAGACGCACCACAGAGAAAAAAGGGGCGTCTGGATGTCCCGGCCGGACCGGGTCTCGGGATTCATGTGGATGAGAAGAAGCTGGGCAAACCAGTCGTCACAATTAAATAATTGGGTCCTCTTCCATTTAGTGTGGGTAAATGATTGGATAGCATTCAGGGATGTCCTTGCTCCAGTCAGATTTTTCACGCCATTCCCTCATCAACCTTCTCGGCCCTGCGGAACTCCGCGTGTTTATCAAATCTAACGCCCGGATTTTCCCAAGCCATACTTAGCACCGCATGTTGTACTCTATCGTGCTCAAACAGTCCTCGGGCCCGACTCTGTAGGGTTCCCTCAAAGAACGAATCGGGAAGGCTAAATCTTCCGATGTCGCTTCATCCATCCCTGAATGCTTTTTTGAGTTATATAAGTTGAATCTTACCCACACTAAATGGAAGAGGACTACATAAGTTTCCTGTTCTAAGGTGGTACCTTGGGGAACGTCTCCAAAAAAAAGACTTGCAAAGTTGTCTGATGTGTGATATATCAGATATCAGAAGAGGTGGATAAATTGGCGGAAAAAAGCATACTGAACATTAAATCATTGAAAGAGCAGGTGTATGAATTCCTCCGGGTGCAGATGGAAAAGGGGAAAATTCGACCCGGCTCAGCCATCAATATGGATGAAACCAGCAAGATGCTAGGAGTGAGTAAAACTCCTTTGAGAGATGCGCTGCTCCAACTGGAGATGGAGAGTTTTGTTTCTGTACTCCCTCGCCGCGGTGTGATCGTTAATCCCATCACACTCCAGGATATCAAGAATTATTATGAGATTATCGGCGCCCTGGAGAGCACAGCATTATTATGCGCTTTTGACAGGTTAAAGAAAGAAGATGTGGAAAAACTGCAAGCCATAAACAGGGAAATGGAGGAAGCCATCAAACGAGATAACTTCAACCTCTATTACAAGAAAAATTTGAAATTCCACAATACTTTTTTGGATCTTTGCGAAAACAGCAATCTGGTGAGAATAGTCACTAACCTCAAAAAGAGACTCTACGATTTTCCCCGTCAAGAGGGTTTTGTCAAAAACTGGGAGATATCATCCATAAGAGAACACAAAGAATTGGTGAAATTGATTGCCCAAGGAAAGCGGAAAGAAGCGGCGGCTTTCATTAGAGAGGTTCACTGGTCCTATGAAGTCCAGGAGAGATTCATAAAGGAATATTATAAACATGCCGCCGCGCTTTCAGAGAAATAGGTATCAATAATGAAAAAAGGCATAATTTTTGACGTCAAGCGCTATGCAATCCACGACGGTCCTGGAATCCGGACCACTGTTTTTCTCAAAGGATGTCCTCTTCGCTGTCAGTGGTGCCAGAATCCGGAAGGCCTGGAGCTCGAACCGGAAATCTTCTGGAGAGAGAACAGGTGTGCAGAGGACTGCAGCGCCTGTGTCACGGCCTGTACCAGTCGTGCGGTTTCCAAGAACGGGAATCGGGTAGTGGTGGATAAAGAAAAATGTGATTTCTGCAGGAGCTGTGAAGATGCTTGTGTCTATGATGCGCTGGAGATTGTTGGCCGGGAGGTGTCGGTCGAAGAGATCATGGAAGAGATAGAGAAAGACAGAGTGTTCTTCGACCAATCCGGAGGCGGCGTCACTTTCTCAGGAGGAGAACCTCTTCTCCAGGTTGATTTTCTCCAGGGTCTCATGGAAGAGGTTAAAAAAAGTAATATCCATGTAGCACTGGATACTTCGGGCTATATCCCTTTCCAGGATTTGGAAAGGGTCAGTGACGGAGTGGATCTTTTTCTCTACGACCTCAAGATCATGGACGATGAGAAGCACAGGAAATACACCGGCGTGTCCAATAAGATCATCCTCGAGAATTTAAAGAGGCTTTCAGATAAAAAAAAGGCTATTCATGTTCGCATCCCTCTCGCATCAGGCGTCAATGATGATAGGAAGAGCATCCTTATGTTCGCTGAGCATTTGAGAGCCCTTAAAAATGTCAAAAACATAAGCATCCTGGCGTATCATAGGGGAGGATGTGAAAAATACAGGAGATTACAAAAAAATGAGCCACTCAGGACTTTTCAATCCCCTTCAAAAAAGAGAATGGAAGAGGCAAAAAATATCCTGAGGGATTCAGGTTTTTCGGTCAAGATGGGAGGTTAAAAGATGAACGACCGGATAAGAAAATTAAGAGAGCAGAGCCTGGGCATCCAGCCGTATATCTCTTCGGAGAGAGCCAGACTCATTACGGAATTCTATAAAAGCGACACGACCAATAGAGTCTCTGCTCCAGTTCAGAGAGCATTAGCTTTTAAACACGTTCTCGAGAATAAAGCCATATGCATCAACGAGGGCGAGCTCATCGTCGGCGAACGGGGTCCGGCTCCCAAGGCCACTCCGACCTACCCTGAGGTCACAGCCCACAGCCTCGAAGACCTGAGAATACTGGATACACGGAAGAAGACGTCCTTTGCTGTGGAAGAGGAGACGAAGAGGTTATACAAAACGGAAATCATCCCTTTCTGGAGGGGAAGATCCATACGGGACAGGATCTTCAACGAAATGTCTCAGGAGTGGAAGGACGCCTTTGAAGCCGGGATCTTCACCGAATTCATGGAACAGAGAGCCCCTGGGCATACGGTCTTGGATGATAAGATCTACAAGAAAGGATTTCTTGATTTTAAAGAGGACATTGAGAAAAGCATCGAAAGTCTTGATTTTCTCAACGATCCTGAAGCCTACAAGAAGCGAGAAGAGCTGAAAGCCATGGACATCTGTGCCGATGCCCTGGTCATGTATGCCAGACGCCATGCGGAAAAAGCGAAAGAACTGGCCAGGAAAGAAAATAATCCAGCGCGAAAAAGGGAATTAGAGAGAATCGCCCGGAACTGCTCCCGAGTTCCCGCTCATGCTCCCCGGGATTTCTGGGAAGCACTCCAGTATTACTGGTTTGTCCACCTTGGAGTCATCATCGAATTTAATACCTGGGATTCGTTCAACCCGGGAAGACTCGACCAGCATCTTTATCCTTTTTACAAAGAAGGTCTTGAAAGGAAGACTCTGAACCTGGAGAAAGCCAGAGAGCTTTTGCAGGCCTTCTGGGTCAAATTCAACAACCAGCCTGCTCCCCCCAAAGTCGGCGTCACTGCGGAAGAGAGCGGGACCTACACGGATTTTGCCTTGATCAACACAGGAGGCGTCAAGCCAGACGGTTCGGATGCGGTTAACGAACTCTCCTTCCTTATCCTCGATGTGATCGAGGAAATGCGAATTGTCCAGCCAAGCTCCATGGTCCAGATCAGCAAAAAAACACCCGACAGTTTTCTGAAGAGAGCTTTGAAAATAATCAAAACAGGCTTCGGACAGCCGTCGATCTTTAACACGGATGCCATAGTCCAGGAGCTGGTCAGGCAAGGGAAGTCTTTTGAGGACGCGCGGAACGGCGGGGCGAGCGGCTGCGTGGAGACCGGCGCTTTCGGGAAAGAATGTTATATTCTCACGGGATATTTCAACCTGACCAAGGTGTTAGAGATCACGATGAACAACGGAGTTGATCCCAGGACGAGAAAGCCGATTGGAGTGAAGACAGGTGATCCTGCAGAATTTAAATCCTACGAAGAATTATTCGAGGCCTTCAAGAAGCAGCTTCATCACTTCGTGGAGATAAAGGTCAAAGGAAACAACATCATCGAGAGGCTGTATGCCGACTATCTTCCTGCGCCTTTTCTTTCTCTCCTGATCGATGACTGCATTGCCAAGGGAAAGGATTACCATGATGGAGGAGCGCGCTACAACACCTCTTATATACAGGGAGTCGGGCTGGGAACGATGACCGATATTTTGTCATCCCTGAAATACAATGTCTTCGATAAAAAGCACATCCGCATGAAGGACCTGCTGAAAGCGCTGAAAAACAACTTTAAAGGAGATGAGGCTCTCCGCCAGAGGTTATTGAACAAGACACCCAAGTACGGAAATGATGATGATTATGCAGACGGGATCATGAGGTCGATTTTTGAAGCCTATTACCAGGAAGTCGTGGGCCGGCCCAACGCCAAAGGCGGTATGTACCAGATTAATCTCTTGCCGACCACAGTGCATGTCTATTTTGGAAAGGTGACCGGAGCCACGCCGGATGGAAGAAAAGCCAGCGATCCGCTTTCAGAGGGGATCTCACCTGTCCAGGGAGCAGACCGTCATGGCCCGACGGCTGTGATCAAGTCTGCATCCAAGATGGACCACGTGCGAACTGGCGGGACGCTTCTCAACCAGAAGTTCACGCCGCATCTTCTGGCTGATGATGACGGAATCGATAAGGTAGCCCACCTTATCCGGTCCTACTTCAAGCTGGACGGTCACCATATTCAGCTCAACGTTGTCAGCGCTGACACGCTTCGCGAGGCCCAGAAACATCCGGAGAAATACAGAGACCTCATCGTCCGCGTGGCCGGATACAGTGATTACTTCATCGATATCGGTGTGGACTTACAGAACGAAATCATCAAACGAACGGAACACGGGATCGTGTCTTAACTCTAAAGGGGTCGCATCTTAACCTTTAACATTTCACTATCAAACGGGTTTGCACCTCTACATTCAACATTTCTCCTTTCTCAAGGGATTGCATCTTACCATTTAGCATTATTCCATATTGATAGAGCTGGTGGGGGCAGGTCCGCACATTGAATACATTAAATATATTTCCTGTCTTTTTACCTTAATGGAAATCCGAAAAAATCCTGTTGATAAAAATCCACAATAAGAAACGTAGAGTGTTGAGACGTGATCTCGAAATTTAGATGTCTAATGTCGAGTCCTGACACTATTTTTTTGTTTTTTAAGTTGATTTCTCTGTGAAGGATTGATATATCAAGTATCCTAACGATAAAAAAATAAAGACAAGGAGTAATCCCATGTTTGATCCTGCAATTTATACGCAAAGAAGAAACGGTCTGAAAGAGCAGCTCAAGTCCGGATTGATTCTTTTCCTGGGGAATGAGGAATCTCCGATGAATTATCCCGCCAATCCTTTCCACTTCAGACAGGACAGCTCTTTCCTCTATTTCTTCGGACTCGATTTTCCTTCTCTCGCCGGCATCATCGATGTAGATGAAAACCGGGACATCATTTTCGGGAATGATGTGGATATCGAAGATATTATCTGGATGGGCTTTCAGCCTTCAATGAAAGAAAGAGCGGAGAAGGTGGGTGTTAAGGAAACTTTTCCTTTGGACAAGATGGAGGAGACAGTTAAACAGTCCGTTCAGCAAGGGAAGACGATTCATTTTCTGCCTCCTTACAGACCCGAGACAGAATTGAAGCTTAGCCGGTTACTGGGCATCAGCCCTGATGAAGCCAAGAAAAAAGCTTCTGAGGAGCTGATCAAGGCGGTGGTGGCTCAGAGGTCAGTCAAGATAAAAGAAGAGGTCGATGAGATCGAAAAAGCGCATGCGGCGACCTATGAGATGCACACCACTGCCATGAGGATGGCGAAGCCAGGCATTTATGAGAGAGAGATAGCCGGGAAAATTGAGGGAATCGCCCTCTCCCTTGGCAGCAACATTTCTTTCCCGGTGATATTGACCATCAACGGACAGATCCTGCATAACCATTATCACGGCAATATCCTTGAAGAGGGCCGGATGCTGGTGAATGATTCCGGTGCAGAGTCGGCCCTTCACTATGCCGCGGATATCACACGGACGATCCCGGTCGGTGGGAAATTCTCTCCGAAGCAGCGGGAGATTTACGAGGTCGTTCTCCAGGCGCAGGAAGCCGCCATTCAGTCGATTCGGCCAGACATCAGATATAAAGAGACTCATCTTATTGCCGCCAAAACCATTGCCGAAGGATTGAAAGGGCTGGAAATCATGAAAGGGGATATGGATGAGGCTGTGAATGTAGGTGCCCATGCCTTATTCTTCCCTCATGGGATTGGCCATATGATGGGATTGGACGTCCATGATATGGAAGACTTGGGAGAGGATTATGTCGGCTACGATGAGAACATTAAAAGAAGCGACCAGTTCGGGATTGCCTATCTCAGGCTGGCTAAAGAGCTCCAGCCCGGCTATGTGGTGACAGTCGAACCCGGCATTTATTTTATCCCGGCTTTGATCGATAAATGGAAAGGCGAGAAGAAATTCACTCAATTCATTAACTATGAAAAAGTCGAGGAGTACAGAGATTTTGGCGGAGTCCGGATAGAAGATGATGTCCTTGTTACAGAGGATGGACACAGAGTCATCGGCAAGACCATCCCCAAAACACCGGAGGATGTGGAGGAGATCACAGCCACCGAATAGATTTCAAAGTCTGATATCAAAATATTTTGGGATCAGTATTTTTGGTTCAGGGCTTGACTTTAGACATTTTCAAAAAAATGAACTGTTGTACTGAATCAATAATTCGGTAAGACTTTTTGAATGTCATTGCGAGCGAAGCGTGGCAATCCCATAAGAAAATTATTTCAGCTTTAAAGATGACTCTATCTCACATAAAAAGACCTTCAAGCCTGCATCGAGTAATATAAAGGAATTATATTTATTTGATAATTTTATCTTAGGAGATTGCCACGCTTCGCTCACAATGACACTTTTGGCTTTAATGTTCTTGCCAAAAGTATTGCCTGATCACTGAGCATGAAGAACGGTCCCCATTTCCTTGTAAGAAATGTTGAATGTTAAGACCTGCCCCTATTTATTCTGTTAGTATTGAGTAATGTTAAATGGCAAGGTGCGATTTCTACTTCTGAATCTCTTCTTTAGGTCCGACGATTATCTTCAATCCTTTGACGGGATCGAAGATATCCTTGATGAAGGCATTTATCTCTTCAAGGCTTATGGCCTCTATCTCAGCGGAGAATCTATCCAGGAACGAGAAGCCAAGGCCTAAAGCCTCGAATGAAGAAAGATTTCTGGCTCGAGTTGTCTTTGTTTCGTTTTCCCTCAGAAAGGATGCTTTGGAAAATGTCTTTGTCACTTCGAATTCTTCTTTGGTGATCCCGTTCTCATGAAGGTCGGTGATGACTTTCCTTAGGGCCTCGACCGCCGCCTCCTTTTTCTCTTTGTCTGTCTCCAGATAAGCTTCCAGCATGCCGCCGAATTTCATCTGTGTGAGATTGGAATTCACATTATAGGCGAGTTTCTCCTGAGTCCGAAGAGACCAGAGTTTGGAGTTGAGTCCCTTTCCAAGAAGATTTTCTGTCATGTAGGCGAGAGTGTAATTTTTAGTTGTGATCTCTGGCAGAGGAAAGGCCATAGAGACGAAGTATTGTTTGGTGTCCTTTTCAATGAAAATTTCATAATACGTAGAAGGGGATATCGCGGGGGGCTCCGGTTCCGCCGTTTTGCCCGACGGGAATTGGATGAGGTATCTCTCGAGGAGTCCGCTGAGAGCCTCTTCTTCCATATCCGAAATGGCGGCGACAACCATATTTCCGGCTTCGAAGTGAGTCTCATAGAAGCTTTTGATATCTTTTCTTTTTATGGCTTTTAATGATTTTTCATTTCCCAGGACAGATCCTCCGTAGCCTGTACCTTCAAAGAATCTTTCCAGGGCCGCATTCCGTCCGACGTTGATGGCATCATCTTCTTGCATTTTTTTCCGGTAATCCATCTGTTTTTTTATATGATCTATCCGGATGGCGGAAAAAAGAGGATCAAGGATGATTTGGGACACGGTCTTTAAGGTCTCATCTATATTTTCAGACAGGCTGGTGATATTGATGAACGAATAGTCTCCCAAACACAACAGATAAACCTGCGAGGCCTGGCTCATCATGTTTTGAGCCGTGATGTCATCCGGTATTTCTAAAGCCAGACGTGTGGTGAGATAAGCCAAACCTTGTTTATCC
>Ga0180437_10002810_pt1 | contig 26925 bp, 24 predicted proteins | sample SS_ome_4_FD_132410 | JGI IMG/M metagenome (GOLD analysis project Ga0180437, IMG submission 132410) | Hypersaline lake sediment archaeal communities from the Salton Sea, California, USA - SS_3_D_1 metaG | ecosystem: Environmental > Aquatic > Non-marine Saline and Alkaline > Hypersaline >...
CGAGTATTCTCCAAAAAGAAAAAGCATGTCCTCAAGTACTGGATGAGGTGATCCCATGTAAACTCTTTATTATGTTTCAACTCATTTAAGGGTAGCTCATCCGCACACGATTTGACAGACCCTAAAAAGAAGAACCTTTATATGATATCAATATATGAAAAATTAGGGCTCGTAGCTCAGGTTGGTATGAGCGCTGCCTTCGCAAGGCAGAGGCCGCGGGTTCAAATCCCGCCGAGTCCATCCATAAGAGAATTCTTTCTGAATCCTCTTTTTTGTTACCACAGCAGGAAAAACTATCGTCATATGCAATTCTCTGTGATCTAGATGATATTCTGTATCGTAAATATATATTCAGGCTTTTGCCACTCTCCAACTGAAATATGACCTTTCAATTTCTTTCTTTTACTATTCCTTTATAAAAAGATTTATAAAGGCTCACAGAATAGCTTAACAATCCCTGTGACAGGGTATCCTAACAGGAGGGAAAAAATGCGCTCTATTGTAGATGATGCTGTTGAGCGAGTTACGCGGGAAGAAGCTCCTCATTATACTTCTTCCATTGATGAAGAATTGGAAGAAATTCTGCGTTCCAGCCAGGCTAAAATTAAGGTCGTGGGTGTTGGAGGTGCAGGATGTAATGCAGTCCAAAGACTGTGCGAAGTTGGTGTAGAGGCAGCTGAAAAAATCTCCGTAAATACCGATGCACAGGATCTACTCAAAAAAACTGCCCAGACCAAATTATTGATCGGGAGAACTATTACCGGTGGTCTGGGAGCAGGAAATGATCCCATAATAGCAGAGGAATGTGCTCGGGAAGATGAACGGCTCATCCGAGATGCTCTGGAAGGAGCCGATCTCGTATTCGTAACCTGTGGCCTTGGAGGAGGCACCGGTAGCGGAGCGGCTCCCATTGTGGGAGAAGTGGCCCGAAAGATTGGGGCACTCACCGTGGCCATCGTTACCCTTCCCTTCACCGTGGAAGGAATGCGCAGGCAACGGAATGCAGAGCGCGGCCTTGAAAACTTGAGAAAAGGATCTGATACTGTTATCGTGATACCCAATGATAAATTACTGGAAATGGCTCCTGGATTGCCTATAAATTCTGCCTTCAGAGTGGCAGATGACATATTGATACGAGCAGTGAAGGGAATTACCGACCTGATAACCCAACCCGGACTGGTTAATTTAGATTTCGCCGATGTACGATCAGTGATGAAAGATGGCGGTGTGGCCATGATCGGTATGGGTGAGTCAGATAGCGAGCACAGAGGTGAAGAAGCTGTTTCCGATGCTTTACATTCACCATTAATTGATGTAGATATTACAGGAGCTAATGGAGCTCTCATTAACATCACTGGTTCTTCAGATTTGAAATTAGAAGAGGCAGAACATGTGGTAGAAAAAGTATCCAATGAGCTTGATCCTGAAGCCACCATCATTTGGGGAGCTCAGATCGATGAAGAACTCCATGGAACATTACGAGTAATGGTAGTTCTTGCAGGGGTAAACTCTCCCTATATTCTGGGACCCGAAAAGGGTATTACTGTAGAAAAAGAGGGTGAGTACAAGAAACTAGATTTGGGAATTGAATTTCTCTAAAAATATAGGTTGATTTCCATGAACATAAAGGAAAAACTGGGAACATATACACGAGTATTACGATTGGCTCGAAAACCCGATACCAAGGAATACTCTCAGGTAGCTAAAATCACTGGAATTGGTATCTTACTCATCGGACTAGTGGGTTTTTTAATCAAAATGGTTTCTCAACTCATCACACGATACTATGGATGATAACCATGATTTTTGCCCTGAAAGTCACATTAAATCAAGAGAGAAATATTGCTCGCATGTTGGAGAGTAGAATAAAAACTCGAGGTATTGCCATTCAGAGTATTCTGGCACCGGAAGTTTTAAAAGGGTATCTCTTCATAGAGGCGGAAGACAAAGGGCCTGTAGAGGAAGCTATAGACGGGCTCCGGCACGTGAGAAGCATCCTGGAAGGTGAAATTGGATTTTCAGAAATCGAACACTTCCTGGAGGCTAAGCCCTCTGTCACCGGAATACAGAAAGGTGACATTATTGAACTGATTGCAGGACCCTTCAAAGGTGAACGGGCCAAGGTAATACGAATCGATGAGGATAAAGAAGAATTAACCATTGAATTGATCGAAGCCATCGTTCCCATTCCCATCACCGTCAGAGGCGACTATGTGAGAATCGTGCAAAAGAAGTGATTGACATGAAAAAACAAACTGTGGAAGCACTGGTGGATGGAGGAAAAGCCACTGCAGGACCGCCCCTGGGGCCAGCTCTGGGTCCCTTAGGACTCAACTTAAACCAGGTCATCAATGCTATTAATGAAAAAACCAGTGCATTTGATGGCATGAAAGTACCCATCAAATTGATCGTTGATTCTGAAACAAAACAATTTGAAGTCAAAGTGGGAACTCCCCCTGTATCAGCGCTGGTTTTAAAAGAACTGGGAATTGAAAAAGGTGCACAAACCCCTGGAGAAGAGATTGTGGGTGATATCACTCTGGAACAGATTAAAAAAATTGCTCACATAAAAATGGAGAACATGCTCTCCTATGAAGAACCTGCTGCTGTAAAGGAAGTCTTAGGAACCTGTGTCAGTATGGGTGTGACTGTGGAAGGCAGATCTCCAAAAGAGGTTCAGCAGGAGCTGTGATACCATGGAAGACCGTGTGAAAGAAGCAATTAAAAATGTGAAAAATGCTCAACGTAATTTTGTACAATCTGTGGAATTAACTATTAATTTAAAAGATTTAGATTTAAAGCAACCGGAAAGTAGAGTCCGGGGTGAAATCTCCCTCCCCAACGGAAAGGGAAAACCCACGCGCATCGGCGTGTTTGCTGAGGGAGACATGGCCCAGCAGGGAAAAAAACAAGGACTGGATGTATACTCAAAGGAAGATATCGATGAACTTGGTGAAAATAAAAAACAGGCCAAGCTGGTGGCTGAATCCCATGATTTCTTTATCGCTCAGGCAGATTTAATGCCCACCATTGGAAGGACACTGGGTCCTGTACTGGGGAGGAGAAATAAAATGCCGAAGCCTGTTCCCCCTGTAGCACCCCTGGAACCACTTGTTGAAAAAATGCAACAGACCATCAATATCGATTCGAAAAATAAACCAGTCGTTCACTGTGTAATCGGAACAGAAGAAATGCCAGATGATGATCTGGCTGAAAATGCAATCACTGTAATCAATGCAATAGAACGTATGCTCCCTGGTGGAGAAAACAATATCTCCTCAATCTATTTAAAAACCACCATGGGAAAGTCAATAAAGGTGATGTAATGGCTCATGTATCTGCATCAAAAAAAGAAGAAGTAAAAACATTGATCTCGCTTATCGATTCTTATCCTGTCGTTGGAGTAGTGGACATTGAAGGTATTAAGGCTCGACAATTACAGAAAATCAGACATGATCTGAGGGAAAAGGCACATATTCGAGCTTCGAAAAATACGTTACTGGCCATAGCTTTGAAAAAATCTGAAAAAAATGTCAAAGAACTGGCCTCATCTTTGGAAAATGGAGCGTCGCTCATTTGTAGTAATACTGATCCATTCCAGTTGAATATGCTCCTGGAAAAAGGGAAAACACCTGCACTGGCACGTCCTGGAGATATCGCTCCCGAAGATATAGTCATCTCGGCCGGTGATACTGGATTTCCGCCCGGACCACTGGTGGGAGAATTGCAGCGAGCAGGAGTTCCAGCCCGTATTGAAAAAGGAGCCATTATAGTACAGAAGGATTGCACATTTGTGAAAGCAGGCGAAACAATCTCAGAGAAACAGGCAGAAATTCTCCGTAAACTGGCAATCGAGCCCATGACAGTGGGATTGAAGTTGTTGGGAGTCTGTGAAAACGATATGTTCTTTGAACCATCTGTACTGCACGTGGATATTGATGATTATCAGGCCAGAATTGGAAAAGCATTCCAGGATGCCTTCAACCTGGGTGTAGAAGCCTGTATCATGATCACAGAAACTATCACCCCCCTGCTCCAGAAAGCTGTGCGATATTCACAATCTCTGGCCCTGGAAGCAGGCATCATATCGAAGGGAACATTGCCCCGTCTTATTGCAAAAGCGAATGCTCATGCTCAAATTATCAACAGTCTCGTCACTGGTGAACCCATAGCTGCTCCTTCCACTGGAGAACCATCTCCTAAGGAAGAAGCATCCCGGGAACAGCCAGAAGAGGAAGAATCAACAGAAGAGGAAGCCCTTGACGGACTGGGAAGTTTATTTGGTTAACTGGAGGTGTATTTCATGGAGTACATATATGCAACATTAATGCTTGATGCTCTTGAAAAAGAAGTTACAGAGGAAAATTTGAAACGAATCATTGAAGCTGCTGGAGCCACTCCTGACGAGATCCAGATAAAACAACTGCTGGCAGCTCTGGAAGGAGTGGACATCAAAGACGCTGTTAAAACAGCTGCCTTGCCCGTTGCTGCACCTGCAGGTCCCGCACCTGCTGCAGCAGGAGGAGCAAAAGAAGAAACAGCTGCAGAAGAAGAAAAAGAAGAAGAAAAAGAAGAAGAAGCGCTGGAAGGACTTGGAGCTCTATTTGGTTAACTCTTCTATATCGGGAATCTCTGGGAGTTCTTCGAGATCTTCCAGATCTTCCATACTTTCCAGGTCCTTCATTTCTTCCAGACCCTTGCTAGTTGTAGTACCAAGTATATCCAATTCACTGATACCTCTCAATTCACTCAATTCATCCAGGTCGCCCTCCTCATCCAGTCCAAATTCGCTCCCGCTGACTTCTTCTGTTTTGGGTAATAGTCCGGGTTCTGGAGATGGAGTTTTCCAGAAGTCCTGTGACGGCCCTTTCGCTTCCCATTCCAGTATTTCCTCCTCTTCTCCTACTATTTTCCGGAGAATAATGACCAGCAGGATGATCACAACTACCAACATGACAATCCCTATGAGAAACAATCTATTCTGAAATATTCCTGTTTCCTCTTCTGGATAAATGATTTCCTGTTCGGGGAGTTCTGTTTCCCCCTTTGCCAGTTCAGTATAATACTGGGTGACCATAGTCTGTTCAATAGTCTTGAATTGGGAAAAATTCCCATTTACCAGTGCCACCAGAGCGGTGCGTAGCTGTTCATGAGAATCTGTGGCTCCGATAAGCTCCTGTACGCTGCAGTATCGTTCCACGCTCTCCTGGAGTTGTTTTACATCAGCATCAGTCCAGGTATCCACAATGGTGGGCATGAATAATCGAGCATAATTTATTCCTGTAGCCTCTTTGGTCAGTTTCATATACTGCACGATGCCAATTCCTCCTACCTTTCCATCCATGGGATAGGCTGCCATCAGCTGATTGATCTCCTGTAATCCTGTTACTCCTACCGTCTCATAAAACTGATACACGATCACCGTGCTGGCGTGATAAAAATACTCAATGGATTCTTCTGAAACATTTTCTGAGTTATAATTGAAATTATTGAGAGGAATCCTGTAAGAATTTTCCTGTAATAAAAGGTATTCTTGTTCCCAGTTCCGTTCCTGGTAGGTGACTTCATGCAGACCAAGTTCTATAGCACATAAATCTGCATATACATCGCAGTATCCCTCTACCAGCGGCCATGGAACATTATAATGGATGGTCCAGAAATGCACAAGCTCGTGGAAGATGATGATTGGATTGGGGTGATCCTTTTCAAGGGTCACGGTATGTCCATCATTATAGCCCACTGCCCATTCCTCTTTATCCAGCGTTTTTCTTCCATAAATTTCTACAGTTTCTATGACTGAAGGAAGAGGAATGCCAATTAAATCCTCTATAATGGGAAGAGCTGCAGCTGCGTTTTCGAGAATATGGGCTCCCCAGTATGCATCCACTCCCATATTAACGAATTTAATGATGATTGGCCCTTCCTGTAAGTAAACAGTTGTTTGGGTGACATTTCGTGCTCCCTCTACCGGTACAAGAATTGAGATACTCATAAGGAGGAGAGGAACCCATTTCATCAATTAACTTACTATTCAGATAGTATATAAAGGTTTCGTACCATAATGCCAATATTGCTCAGCAGTATGGTAAAAATAAGGACACTGGGTGAGATAGTCGGGAAAGACACCTTTGAAAATAAGGGATAGAAAGATTTATAAAAGGCCTGATCCATGAAAAAAACAGGGGACATGGTGTAACCAGGCCATCATCACAGGCTCCAGAAATCCAAGAAAACAGGTTTACTGAGGCCCCCTGCCGATGACGAATTTTTGGAGCGTGAGGAAACCTGTGGATCGGAGTTCAAATCTCCGTGTCCCCACCATGTCACTTGATTTCTATTGATATTTCTCCTTCTTCATACCCTCTCAACGGAGAGAGAAGCCCCTTTATGGTGGATTCGATAACTCTATGTGCAAATTCATTAAGGGGGAGTTGTTTTCCATTGACTTTGACAATTACTTTACTCATACCCTACACCATCAGAGAAAGGTTATAAGATTTTCCCATGAGGAATGATTTATTTTTGTTTTTTATAAAAAAAACAGATTTATTTCCTATTTAACCAAAAATAATAGCTCATTAAATTTTAATGCATATTTCATTTAAATTCTACCCCCGTAGTCTAACTGGCTCTTGGATAAAGATTCCAGATGAAAAATATTTCCCACCTGTTCAGTGACAATATTTATTAGGTTCTGAATGTGTGTTCCTCCATGAAGATCGATGTGGACTGCAGCATAGATAATGATCAGGCTGAAATCAGCATATCTTTGCTGGACAGAATTTCCCGAGAAGAATTTGATGAATATGCAGACATCATGCGAAGAGAAGGATTTACCTATGATCCTTATACCCAATCAAATATTCTCCAGATTTCAACGCCCAAAATGCTTTCTGCAATGCTTAAATTTCTGGAAAAAGAATTTGAAGTATCTGGAGTGTTGCGGGGAAAGGAAAAATACTCCTGGGATCAGCGGAACCAATTCATAACCGATTTTTCTGAATCCCTTTCTCATCAGAAAGAACCTGTTCCTGACATGCCTAAAGAACAGCCCACAGATACACCATCCCCTCCCTCTCCTGATACCTCCACACCTCCATGAGTAAAAATACCCGAATGTCTGTATTTCCGACTGAGCATAATTATCAGAGGTATCTCCCTATCTACAGATCTTCCCCTGTAAAGGTGCCTTTCTTCACTGGAGAGAGTTTGATTTTGGTAGGAGTAGTAAGGTGGGATTAATGCATATATAGCGTTATCTGATGAGAAACATTTCATAATTCTGATCCAGGTCTACAAATTCATTGGTAGCCCGTCTCAGCTCAGACGAGGTACTCTTTCCAAACGCCATGACCTCCACTCTGATTCCTTTTGCCCTGAGATGCTCCACCAATGCTACAAAATCACCATCACCTGATACCAGGATCACTGTATCCAGTTTTTCAGATAATTTTATGGTATCGATGGCTATTCCCATGTCCCAGTCTCCTCTTTTTGTACCGTCATAGTAGGATCTCAATTCTTTAATTTTCACCTCATATCCAATATTTCTCAGGGCTTCAAAGAAGCTCTCTTCTTCGGGGATATCTGCCCGAATAACATATATGATGGCTCGGATGAGCTGTCTTTGATCCAGTCCTACCTCTAAAATTTTTCTGAAATCTACTTTTGCTCCATACAAATTTTTTGCTGAATAGTAGAGATTTTGAGTATCAACAAATACTCCAACACGTTGCCACTTATATTGTTGCATGGTTCATCAACCTACATAGTGTGGTTTTTGGGGAATGATATGAAAACTTTCACCAGTACAGTACCAGTACTCTCAGACTGATTCCCGATAAGGGATGACTCTCCAACAATAACCTTTCCCCTTTTAAGCATTCCCCCTGATACTTCTTGGCAGTTCATTTGAAAAATTTTATCTCTTTTCTTCTTATTCTGAACCCGGCTATAAGATATTTCTGGAAAAAAATTAAATCTCCCTCTGTAAATCAATGTGCTGATAGCATAGGGTTCTGTCATCATCTCTGATGTCGATGAAAACTTATAAAGATTACTCGATACTATTGGTCTGTACTTGTAACAGTCATATCAGATAAATCACTTTCATTACCTGGTCATGAATAGAACTAAAAAAAATAAAAATGAAAAGGAAAATAAAAATGAAAGGGTGATACCATGGATAATATTACCGTGATTATCCCCGCATACAATGAAGCAGACCGGATTGGACCTGTCATCTCTGAAACAATGCAGTATGCTCAGGATATCCTGGTCATAGACGATGGTTCAACAGATGGTACAGGAGAACAGGCGCAGGCACTGGGAGCCGAAGTACTGTATCAATCACATGAAGGATATGTGCAGGCACTAAAAACCGGGTTCACCCGGGCACAGGGAAATATCATAGTGACTCTCGATGCAGATGGAGAACACCCTCCTTCAGCTATCCCCTCTCTCATTGCTCCCATCCTCCAGAGAGAAGCAGACCTGGTACTGGGAACTCGTTCACACATTCCTTCATCCTCTGAGTGGTTCATTGGATGGCTGGTGAGTCTACAGGTGAAAGTCCAAGATCACGGCACGGGATTTCGAGCATTGACAAAGGAACTGGCAGAAGCCATGGAATTGAGAGGGCCCTGCACCTGTGGCACCCTTGTGCTCCAGGCTCTCCTGCAGGGAGCTCGTATAGCAGAAGTACACATCACAGAAAGGGAAATAGAAAAGAAAAGACCCAGAAAGTGGATTCATCTCATACAAATTTTCTATGTACTGAGAGATCTCCTTACAGTATGTATTTCCAGGTAATCTCATGAAACCATTTCAATCATCTAAGCTCTCCTTCCATAAAAGATCAAAATACTGTTTAAATCCGGCTGCAAGGCTGTGATTATCAGATAATACGGCAAAGCGCATGAATACTGGAATTGCTTCCTCTTCAACTAGAAACAGAACAGAACCTCTATCATATTCATAACTGGGATCAACTAGCGTGAATCGTATGGGAAGCTTATGGGGGGAGATTTTAACATCTGCACCCATAGAGAGAAGCAGTTCCCTCATTCTGTTCTGGATAATCCCATCATGGTGATTGAGAAAGGATGCATTGAGCAGTATCACCTTGAATACCACACCATCCTCAATTTTCTGTTCCAGGAGATCCCGTACTTTGGGAAAATATTCGAACGCCCGGGAGATCACATTAATCTCCTGTTGAGCCTTCCGATATAATTTCCGGGTCTCAGTTTCAGACGCAGGACCCACGGTGATGATTTCCAGAAATTCTTCTTCTGTTTCAGTATTCCTGCTGGTATTGTAGACCGATGTCAATAGATTCAGCCGGGTGGATGCAAAGTCACGTATGGTATCCATTTCTTTTTCAAACTGTATCTTTCTGGCATGTTTTAAATTATCAATCCCTGTATGGGGATCTATGGGTTCAAATTGAATTGGTTTTGTGCCAATCTGCTTGGCTAACCGTAATCCGGAAAGCTCCTTGAGAATGGAATAGATTTTCGAGCGAGGGATTCCTGAGGCCTTTGCGATATCTGCGGCCTTGCTCCTGCCCAGTGCATACAGATAGGCCAGGGCTCTCGATTGATAGATACCCAGACCCAGTTCCTGAAGAATTTTTTCCATGTGGGTTATTTCAAGCTTTGAAATCATCAGGAGACTCTTGCAGCGGAATTTAAAAAACCTTTTTATTCATGCACTCTCACCTCAACATCATCGCTGGCGGGAGATACCTTCATGATTTCCCCAAGCGGTGATCTGTCAATTAGTACATTCTGTATACAGTAGAGAGTATGTTGAAAAGGGACATGGTAAGGTTTAAATTTACCATCACTGTACATGAATATACCCAGGTGGAATCATGAAAATTATCCATTTCAAGGAAGTCACTTCAACAAATGCAGCAGCAAAGGATTATCTCGAAGATGGTGTCGTTATCGTGGCAGATATCCAGAATCAGGGGAGAGGCCGTCATTCACGTACCTGGTATTCTCCCCAAGGAGGATTATGGTGTTCTGTGGTATTAAAACATGCACCCACCCCTCAGCTCAATCTAGCCGCAGCTCTCGCCATATCAAAAGCATTTGAATATTATGATCTTACAACACGATTAAAATGGCCTAATGATGTACATATTGACAATAAAAAAATCTGTGGTATTCTCTCAGAAACAGAAGGAGAATTCTTAATAATAGGTGTGGGAGTGAATCTCAATAACAAAAATTTCCCTCAGGACATCCCTGGAACATCCTATTACACAGAGACAGGAAAAAAGATAAATAGAATTGAATTCCTTGAAAAATTCCTGAAGATTCTCAACACCCTCATAGATACCGATTTTCTTGATGAGTATCGCAAGTATTCCTCCACCATCGGGAGTCGGGTCACCATAAAAAATGGAGACGATCTCTCTGGAATTGCCCTGGATATCGATGATGAAGGCCGTCTCCTGCTCAAACTGGAAAATGGAAAAAAAATAAAAATATATTCTGGTGAGGTACTACGGCTCCACCAGTTCCAATAAGATACCCCCGGTGCTCTTAGGGTGTACAAAGGCAATCTTGCCTTCGGCTCCCTGTTTGGGTACCTCATCTATGAGTCTGATACCGCTTGCCTTCATTCTGGCCAGGGTATCCTCGATATCTGTTACCTGGATAGCAATATGGTGAATACCTTCACCTCTCTTTTCCAGAAATGTGGATATAGGACCCTCTCCCAAAGGTTCCAGTAATTCAATCAAGGTTTCTCCCACCGGAAGAAATGCAATTTTCGTTTTTTGTTCTGCAATTTCTTTCACCTGGTCTGCTTTCACATCCAGAAAGGTATCCCAGAATTCTTTTCGATCCAGGCTTTGTACAGCAATTCCTACATGATGTACCTTTACTGCCGTTGATTTTTCTCCCATATACTCACCTCTTAAAATACCACCGGAGCTTTATATTCACCGAACACCCCTCTCAATACATCGCATATTTCGCCGATGGTGGCATAACACTGGACAGCTTCTACTATGTGTGGCATGACATTATCCTCTCCTTCTGCTGCTTTTTCCAACCCAGCGAGCGCTGCTTCCACCCGTGCTGTATCCCGTGTCTTTTTTATCTCCACCAATCGTTCTTTCTGTTTTTTTTCCACATGAGGTAATACTTTCAGAAGATCCATGGTCACATTTTCTTCCATAGTATATTCATTGACTCCCACCACAATTCTCTCCTGCGATTCAACATCTTTCTGATATCGATAGGAACTTTCCTGTATTTCCCGCTGGACATATCCTTTCTCGATTGCAGTAAGCATTCCTCCCATATCATCGATATGGGCGATGTATTCTCGTGCCTCATCTTCGATCTGCTGGGTGAGGTTCTCTATGAAGTAACTTCCCGCCAGGGGATCTATAGTATTGGCTACACCTGATTCATGGGCCAGAATCTGCTGGGTTCTCAATGCCACACGAACTGCTTTCTCAGAAGGAAGTGCCAGTGCCTCATCCATGGAATTGGTGTGCAGGGACTGGGTACCTCCCAGTACAGCAGCCAGTGCCTCCAGGGTGGTGCGGATAATATTATTTTCAGGTTGCTGAGCAGTCAATGAACATCCCGCAGTCTGAGTATGGAACCGGAGCCTCATGGAGTGGGGATTCTGGGCATTGAATCGTTCCTTCATGATTCGTGCCCACAACCTTCTGGCTGCCCTGAATTTGGCAATTTCTTCGAAGAGATCGATATGCGCATTGAAGAAAAATGATAGACGGGGAGCAAAGGTATCGATACTCATTCCCTTGCTGAGCGCTGCTTCCACATAGGCAATGGCATTGGCGAGGGTAAAGGCGACTTCCTGTGCAGCTGTCGATCCTGCTTCCCTGATGTGATATCCTGAAATGGAAATAGTGTTGAATCGGGGGGTCTCTTTAGAACAGTATTCAAAAATATCTGTGATAAGCCTCATGGAAGGGTGAGGGGGGAATATGTAAGTACCCCGGGCGATATATTCTTTGAGAATATCATTCTGAATGGTGCCTGCTATTTGATCCTTTGAAACCTGCTGTTTCTCTGCCAGTGCAATGTACATAGCCAGGAGCACAGAGGCAGGTGAATTTATAGTCATAGAGGTAGACACTTTATCCAGGGGTATCTGATCAAAGAGGATTTCAATATCCTTCAACGTATCTATCGCCACACCTGTCTTACCGATTTCACCCTCTGCCAGGGGGTAATCAGAATCATATCCTATCTGGGTGGGAAGATCAAAAGCCACACTCAGCCCTGTCTGTCCCTGTGAGAGAAGATACCGATACCGTTTATTGGATTCTTCAGCAGTGGCGAATCCAGCATATTGTCTCATAGTCCATAATCTGCCACGATATCCTGTAGAATATACTCCCCGGGTAAAGGGGTATTCACCGGGAAAGCCGAGATCAGAAAGATAATCGAGCTCTCTCTCTAATGGTGTATATAATCGGGAAAGAGGGATGCCAGAAATAGTGGTAAACGTGGATTTTCGTTCTTTAAATTCCTGTTTTTCCCATTCTTCCTTTACATCTTTAATTGATGCCATGTGACCACATGCTACTCTCTTGTGTCAATATTTTAAATCTTTCCTTTCCCTTTTCAAATGTAAATCCCCTGACATGAAGATGTATTGATGAAGCATAGATTCTGAATCTGAATATCTAAATCTATTTTTCTCATCATGTATATTTCATCTGGATTTGGTGCAGTCTCCATACCAGGTAATGAGCACTGTAACTTCTTTTTCACTTCCCTCTCTCATCTTGGCTACCAGTGTGAATCCCTGAGGACCTGGATCAAAATCCCCCAGACCCACTCCCCCTGTGATATCCATATATACTGGATTGGATGGATCATTGAAAAAGGAAAGACGCCTTTTATCTGTGCCATCAGGATTCATGATCCAGTATTCCAGTTTCGGTGGATTCTGTATGATGTCTTCCAGTGTTTTACCCTTAGGTTGAGGAACACCTTCACTGGATACCCAAACAATATGGGATCCATCGGCTATGAAATGAGCATGCTCATCCCACTCATCATTGACGGTAAGTTGGGTGAGAGAATGTGTGGAAAGATTCATGAGGTAAATCTCCATGTCATAATAGTATCCACCTTTCTCTATCCCTGAAAATAGAATAGTTTTTCCATCAGGAGAAAATCCATGAACTTCATATAATTGGAGACCTTGGGGCCTCAAGGTCTGGATATTATTCAGGAGGGGTCCATCCTCCCCCACTGTAAAATCTGCCAACTTAACGGCCCAGTGCCCCATTCCATCCATCTGGGAATTGATGATTTCTGTCCATAAAAGCATGGTTCCATCTGGAGAGAAATGAGGATGCAGTACTCCATGATTCTTTTCCACCTGGGTTAACTGCCAAAATTGGGATCCAGTGGAGGTCATCATCCACAGATTATTATGCATCCCTATTCCCGGACTGCTGACAAATTTTTCTATAGAAGAGGCTGTATCCAGATGTAATTCTGCATCCTGTGATTGAAAAACAATATATGCACCTGATGGATGCTATGAAGGATTTCCATTATGAACTCCCATCTGGGGATGGTCATCGGTAAGACAGATGAGTCCTGTTCCATCTGGTCGAATACGGTATACATCACAATACCCATCTGTTCCTTGATTATCGAAAGCAATAAGGTTCCCTTCATGGAGCCAGCTCACCCTTCCGCCAGGATCACTGAGTATCTCTAAATGAAGAGTACAGGCATGGGTATGCATATTCTCTTCAGAAATACTGGATGGGTTCATTCCCATGCATCCACCCAATACAATCAGTGAAATGATAGTACATTCATGGCGGTTCATTACCGAAGAGTGGAATTCATCTGACATAAATCTATCTCTTTTCATTCTCTCCTATGTGAGATTCTGGCGGTATTACAGGCTTTTCACAGAATATCTCTATCCTTCAGAAAGATTGAAAAACTGTACTGTAAAAAAAGAAAATTGAAAGATAAAACATGAAAGTGAAAATGAAAGGAAAAGGCTATAAACACATGTGAGAATCAGCCGTATGCAGTTGCGTTATTTTCTGGTTATCATTATTTTACTTATTCCTGCATCACAGGCTGAAGAATGGGAATCCTATGAATCTGAACACTTCATTTTTTATTACCTACCTCAGCACCTCACTACCCACGAGATTTCCCGTATCGCCTGTAACCAGGAAGCACTTTTCATCCAGATAACTGATATACTCCATATTGAATTCCATGACAAAATAACATATTATCTCTATGGCACACGTGAAGACTATGGAAGTATCCCTGGTGCATATGCCATTGGCACTCAAATCAAGTTTCTGTGTATTTTCTGTGAAGATATGTGTAAGAATGGACTCAATGACGCCCACGAAATGACTCACGCCCTGTCTACCAAAATTGGACAGCAACATGGATTGCTTTCAGAAGGACTGGCAGTGTATATAGAAGATTACCGAATCCGGGGGGAAAATCTCCATCCCATCATAAAAATCCTCCACCACCAGGGAAGATTGACTCCGCTCTCAGATCTCATACAGGATTTTTGGTGTGATATCAGTTATAATTATGATATTGCAGGATCTTTTACCACATTTCTCATCGAAACATATGGAATGGACCGATTTAAAGAACTCTATGCAAAGGAACTGGCATGGGGTTCCTTCATAGCTATCTATGGAAAACCACTGGAAATCCTGGAGTCTGAATGGATTGCTGTATTGAATGAGGTTGAGGTCACTCCTCAAGATTTTGATACAATCAGGTATAGAGATCTGATACAGGAGGGATTGGGAATCTATTTTGATCTTGGGTTTTTACGTGTCCAGCATGGAACCTATCCCGCTCATGCAGAAGAAGGCATCTGTCTTTTTCGGAGCCACTATTCCCAAAATCCTGAAGAAGCTTTTTCCTATCTCCAGCAGTTCCATGAGGGAATGCTTGCCTGGAAACGTGCTATAGAACGCTATGAAGCAGCACTGGCAGAACAGTCATATCTACAAAAAGCAGAATTGTTCAGAGAAGCTGCACAGTTCTATGCTCTGGCTGGAGACAGAACCATGCAGATGTCCTCTGAAGAACAGGCAGTCCTCTTTGAAACCTTGGATAACATCACGAAGCAGGTGCAGCAGAAAGACACCTCCTCTATTGAAGCAACTCTCATGACACTCGAACCGTTGTTCCAGAAATATGATATGGTTGAAGACATGGTCACTATCAGACAGGAAATTAGGGATATGTCCCAACAGAATTATCAGGGGTTTGAAGTGGGAATAATTCTCATCTTCTTTTGTGTGATTCTCGGAAAATATGTCCGGAGAATCTCTTCATGATCACAGACTCCCTATGAACTGGAATAATAAACCTTATAACAGATTCTCTCACAATGACACACATGAAAGACCTCATAGAACGGGAAGTGAGAAAGAAAGCAGCTGAACTCTATGACTATGAGGGAGACATTGAAATATCATCCATCCCCTTCAAAGGAGAATGGGGATTCTCTACCACTGTTGCCTATAAGATTGCAGGGGCCCTGAAAGGTACTTTCAAAGAACATCTCACCGAGGTATCACAGGCTCTGGCTTCCCAGATGCAGTTTGGAGAACTGGTAGATCGAGTGGAATCAGTCAATGGATATATCAATATCTATCTCAATACTGCACGCTATGCTCAGACTCTCATTTCCTCCATCCTCTCAGAAGGATTCGGTCGGGGGGAAAGAAAAAAAGATAAGATTATGGTGGAGTATTCACAACCCAATACTCACAAAGCCTTTCATGTGGGACATCTTCGAGGTACCTGCCTGGGAGCTGCTCTGGTCAATATTTTGCGATATGCAGGATATGAGGTGGTGGCTGCAAATCTCATCAATGATACAGGCTCCCATGTGGCCCGGTGGTTGTGGTGCTACCTCACCTACCATAAAGGTGAATCACCCCCCGAGAGAAAATCAAAATGGCTCGAACACATTTATGTGGAAGCCACAGAGAAATTGAATGAAGCTCCTCCCCGTGAAGCAGAGGTCAAAGAAATTCTCCAGCTCCTGGAACAGAAAGATGAAGATATTCTTGCACTGTGGAAAAAATCAAAAGAATGGTCATTACAGGAATTTTATCGAATTTATGATGAGCTGAATATCTCCTTCGATGTCTACTTCTTCGATTCACAGCTTTATGAAGAAGGAAAAGAAATTGTGGGTGAATTACTCCACAAAAAAATAGCTGAAGAAAGCAATGGCGCCATCATAGTGGATCTGGACAGCCAGCTGGGAACGAATGATGTCTATAAAACCTATGTGGCATTAAGGTCTGACGGCACTGCTCTCTATCAAACCAAGGATCTGGCACTGGCCAAGCGGAAATTTGAAGATTACAATATCGATAGATCCATTTATGTGGTGGGATCTGAACAGAAACTCCATTTTAATCAGGTTTTCAAAACACTTGAACTCTATGGGTTCCACCAGGCACAGAAATGTTATCACCTTTCATATGAACTGGTAATGCTCAAGAGCGGGAAAATGTCTTCTCGAATGGGCAATATCATTTTCTATGATGATCTCTATGAGGATGTCTTTTCAGAAGCACTGGTAGAAGTGGAAAAACGGGATATTGTACAGGAAAATAAAGAACAGACAGCCCATATCGTTTCACTGGGAGCACTGAAATTCTCCATGCTGAAAAAAGATAGCAATAAACCCATTCTCTTTGATCCGAGAGAAGCAGTTAGTTTTGAAGGTCAGACAGGAGCCTATATCCAGTATGCACATGCGCGGGCTTCCCGAATCCTGGAAAAGGAAGCAGCACACACAGATGAGTATCCATGTGAAAATCTCACTAAAGAGGAAAAAAACCTTCTTGAATCGCTGGCAGCCCTCCCTGCTGTTATCCATCAGGCAGCAGAGCAGTATAAACCCAATGTGCTGGCCAATTATGTATTCGATTGTGCAAAGGCATTTAATGAATTCTACCATGCCTGTCCTGTTCTCCAGGCTCCCCCTCATATTAAAAAAGCCCGTCTCACACTGGTGTTAGCCTCCCAAAAAATTCTCAAAACAGGGCTTGCTCTCATGGGGATCGAAGCACCTGAAAGAATGTGATTCAGATACAGAAACAATTCAGGACCGACTCATGAATCCTGATGACACACATCGTGAAATCCCTGGCATAAAGAGGAGAACCATACTGGTTCTTCACTGAGATGGTGGTGAAAGATGAATCTGTTGGTTGTAGACCCTGATAAGAAGAATCCTATCATATCTCTCCTAAAATCTATGGGATATGAACCGGTACTGCTCTCTACAGGAGAGGAAACCCTGCAGGTACTGAATGAATCCCCCGGTAACATCGAGGGGGTATTTTCTACGCTTTTTCTTCCCGATATGGATGGATATCAATTATGTCACCGTATCCGAAAAATCCATCCTTCTTCCCAGTTCCCTGTTGTTCTCTATAGCACTGGCCTGAAACCAGAGGCTCATGCATTGGCCCGTGATCTGGGGGCAGACTATTGTGATCTCTCTGTACCCGAATGCAGAGAGTGTATTTGTCATGCACTGGACACTCCCGTACAATCCCACTCACTCTCTGATGATATATTCTACCAGCAGCATACAGAAACCCTCAACACCATTTTTTCTGTACTCCTTGATCGAAATACAGCCCTGGAGCAGGATCTTTCCCTTTCCTCAACCCACTATGCTGCATTATTTCAGGGAGGTCACGATGCTATCTTCATTCTCGACGGAAATGAAAAATGTATACATGTCAATGAAAAGGCTTTAGACTTTCTTGGATACTCAAGCAAAGAAATGAAATCACTGTATTTTAAAGACCTGCTCATCCCTTCAGATGCTTCTGATTTCTCCCATAAGATACAGAGAGTATTTTCCGGTGAGAATCGACTCATATTCGAAAAGAAATTGAAATGCAAAGATGGAACTACCACAGCTGTACAGATGATTGTCTGTGCATTGCCTGATGAGACAGGGGCCATAGCCCAGGTCCAGATAGTCTGCCATGACATGAGCGAACGAAAGAAGGTGGAAGCAGAACTGACCTATCGGTTAATCATTGAAAAGGCGATTTCTCAGGTTTCTCGATTACTCATGACCCCGGGTACGCTTCAGTATGAAGACATGCTGGAGATTCTGTGTAAGGTCTTTGCTGCCAGCCGTGCCTATTTGATCAACCTGGATACATCATCTTCCCGGGTTGGAGCCGTGTATTCGTGGAGTGATCAGGTAGATGATGGCGTCTCTGCATCGATTCTGGAAACTCTAGATATTTCATCATTTTCATGGATGATGACAGCCTTTGAACAGGGAAAAAATATTGTGGTACAGACTCTCCAGGATCTTCCAGAACAGGCACACCATGAAAAAACCATACTGGAATCCTATAATATATATTCGTTGATACTGGTTCCCATTCTCTCCATAGAAGGAGAACTCACAGGGTTCATGGGAATGGATGATATAAATCAGCCCCGTAAATGGGATGCAGAGGATGCCCAGGCACTGCGAATCGTTGCGGACATGATAGCTAATTACTGGGACCGGAAAAAAGTGCAGAAAGCTCTGCTCAAACATGAAGAACAATACAGAAATCTTTTCGAAAATACCCCCATAGGAATCTATCGCACCTCACCTGATGGCCAGATTCTCATGGTCAATCCTGCACTCATCCACATGTTGGGATACGAAACTGCTGAAGAACTGGCTCAGAGAAATCTGGAAGAAGAGGGATTCGAACCTGAATATCCCCGCAGCCAGTTTAAAATCCAGCTGGAACGTGACGGTCAGATTATTGGACTGGAATCTGCCTGGATACGCAATGATGGAACTACCCTCTACGTGCGGGAAAATGCCAGAATAGTCAGAGATGATGCTGGAAATGTACAGTATTACGAAGGGACAGTGGAGGATATCACCCAGCGAAAAACAGCAGAAAACCAGCTCAAAGAATCTGAGGAAAGATACAGAAGTATTTTTGATCTGGCCCCCGATGGTATCATAACCACAGATATGAAAGGAAGTATCATCTCCTGCAACAACGCGTTTTTACAGCTGTCCGGATATGAAAGAGAAAAAATTATTGGAAAGCATTTTTCGAAATTACCTCTCATTCGAATTAAAGATGTACCCAAAATACTTTCATTTTTCAAATCTATTATCCGAAAGGGAAGAGCCGGACCCATTGAATTCCACTGGCATCATAAGGATGGTACTGATCGAATAGCTGAAATTTATGCCAGTATCATGAAACGAAATAGTATTCCTATTGGGATCATGGGAATGGCCCGGGACATTACTGAACAGAAGCAAACCCAGAAACTGCTCAGGGATTCAGAAGAAAAATACAGGACCCTCATGGAAAATCTGAATATAGGAGTATACCGGGCCACTCCGGGAAGCAAGGGAGAGTTCATCGATGTGAATCAGGCCTTTGCCACCATGCTGGGATATGATTCGAAAGAGGAAATATTGCAGCTCACAGTATCGGAAATATACAACGATCCTAAAGACCGGATAGCCTTCGATGAGAAGATATCCTCCCAGGGATACGTGAAAAATGAGGAACTGTTCCTGAAACGGAAGGATGGCACACCTATCATTGTTTCCGATACCGGGACAACAGTCTATGATAATGAGGGTCATATCCTTTATTTTGATGGTATTTCAGAAGATATCACCGAAAGAAAACGTATTGAAGAAGAATTGCTACATTACCGCCAGAATCTGGAAAATATTGTAAAAGAAAGAACAAAAGCCCTTGAAAATGCAAATAAACAGCTTCAAAAAGAAATAACTGAACGAAAAGCAGCAGAAGAATCTCTTGCTGCAGAAAAAGAACAATTAAGTGTCACTCTGAGAAGCATCGGAGATGGGGTGATTACCACAGATACAGAGGGTACCATTGTCCTCATCAACAGAGTGGCAGAATCTCTCACCGGATGGTCTATGGAAGAAGCGGTGGGAATGCCATTACGCAGTATTTTCCATATAGTCAACGAAAAGAGCAAGCTCCCCTGTGAAAACCCTGTGGAAAAAGTGCTCAAACATGGTACTATCGTTGGATTGGGAAATGATACGCTCCTCATCTCCAGGGGAGGGAAAGAACGGATCATTGCAGACAGCGGTGCACCCATCAGGGACATGAACAGTAAAATTATAGGAGTGGTTCTCGTCTTCAGGGATATTACCGAAAAGCAGAAGATGGAACAGGAATTATTGAAGACACAGAAATTAGAATCGCTGGGGATCCTGGCAGGGGGAATTGCTCATGATTTTAACAACATTCTCACGGCTATTCTCACCAATGTTACCCTGGCCAAGGTATTTGCCACCGACGAGAGGACGGTGGAAAAGCTGAGCAAAGTTGAAAAAGCCACCAATCAGGCAAAGGATCTCACCCAGCAATTGCTGACCTTCTCCCGAGGAGGTGCTCCCATCAAGAAAACTACCTCCATCGGGGAATTGATCCAGGACACGGCAGGATTTGCACTGCGGGGTTCTAATGTGATATGTCATTTCTCCATTCCCCAGGATCTGTGGCCGGTGAACATAGACGAGGGACAGATTTCACAGGTCATAAATAATTTAATCATCAATGCAGACCAGGCAATGCCCGAAGGAGGAGTTCTTGAAATAGCTGTGAAAAATACCACTATTACTCCCCAGAAACAGATTTCCCTCACTCCGGGATCATATGTGGCTATTTCTATAAAAGACAGGGGAGTGGGCATACCTGCACACCATCTTCAGAAGGTATTTGATCCCTATTTCACCACTAAACAGAAGGGAAGTGGCCTTGGGCTGGCTACCACATATTCTATCATCAAACACCATAATGGCCATATTACGGTGGAATCAGACCCTGGAAAGGGCTCTGTATTCACCATCTGGTTACCGGCTTCACAGAAAGAATGTGAAGAAGGTACCAGCGCCTCCTCTGTTCCTCTGAAAGGAAAGGGAAACCTCCTGGTGATGGATGATGAAGACATCATACTGGAGGCAGCAGGCGATGTGCTGGAATACCTTGGATATTCGGTGACCTGTGCCCACAATGGAAAAGAAACTATTGCCAAATACACCCAGGCCATGAAGGAGAAAAATCCCTTCGATGCTGTTATCATGGATTTGACCATTCCCGGAGGCATGGGGGGAAAAGAAACCATACAGAAACTGCGAGACATAGACCCCCAGGTCACAGCAATTGTCTCCAGTGGATATTCAAATGATCCAGTTATGGCTCATTTCAGAGAATATGGATTTAAGGGAGTGGTCACAAAACCCTATACCATAGAAGAACTCAGTAAAACACTGCACATGACGCTTGGGAAAGATTGACTGAATGGCAGGATGAAATAATCCTAATATAATCTGCTCACAGCAAAATCTGTCAGATTGATGAGTATATCTTTTGGAGTGGATTGAGGAAATGAATCCAGGTGTTTTATTGCTTTGTGAGCATATGTGTGTGATTCCTTCCTGGCAAATTCAATGCTTCCATATTCATGGAGGAGATCGATACATGCTTCAATTTCCCCTGGGGTATTGGTTTCTTTTTCCAGCATTTTCCGCATGAATACTTTCTTTTCACGGGGTGCAGTCTTTAAAAAATGAACAATCATGAGGGTCCGTTTCCCTTCCACAATGTCTCCACCAATTTCCTTTCCATAGCCAATTTCAGATTCGGTAATATCGGGAGAATGGGAAGCAGAATCCTCTGGGAGTACCAGATTGAGCAGATCATCAGTTATTTGAAATCCAAAGGCGAAATTCAGACCAAATCCTTTCAGCGCTTCCAGATCAGAATCAGTGCCTCCCCCCAGTAATGCCCCTACCTGCAGAGGAATGATTGCAGAATAATATGCAGTTTTTAATTCCACAATTTTCAAATAATCTTCTATATCCAGATCCCAGAAATTTTTTTCTATCCAACCGATCTCGGTGGCCTGGCCTTCCACAGTGCGGATAGACATTTCAGAAATTAATGTGAAAATTTCTCTCTGGATTTCTACATCAATATCCTTCCTCCTGGAAATTGTTTCGAAGGCTTTAGCAAATAACAGATCCCCGGTATTTAAGGTGAGAGGAACTCCATACAGACGATGGGAAGCAGGTTTTCCTCTCCGCATGAGACTCTCATCCATAATATCATCGTGCAACAGGGCAAAACTCTGGAACAGTTCAAAGACACAGGAAATATCAATGAATTGATCTGGGGTTCCTCCCACCAATTCACAGGATAACAAACACAATGCAGGACGGAATCGTTTTCCTCCCCGCTGGATGAATTCTCTGGCAATGCCATAGAGAAATTCCTTGAGGTAAGGGTCGTCAGTATCCAGCATAGCCAGCAATGATTCATCGATTTTATATTTGATGTCTTTCAAAAACTGCAAACAGGGATATTTATTCAAAGGGATCACCTGTGGTTACGGAGTTATCATACTTTAAAAACATTTGCAGTCTGCTTTCCTCAAGAAATCACATAGAATCCTCGAATCCATTTTTAGGAAAGCAGAGGGTGAGAGGGTAATATTAAATAAACGCATTTTCTACAGGTAGCATGAACATCCTCATTACAGGGGCACCTGGTGTGGGTAAAACCACTCTCATCCAGACGCTTATTTCCGGCTGTACCACTGCGACTGGATTCTACACCAGAGAAATCAGAGAACAGAATAAAAGAGTGGGATTCGCCATAGAAACTCTCTGTGGAAAAAAAGGAATTCTCGCACACATAGATATCCAGAGCCCCTATATGGTCTCCCGTTACGGAGTCAACCTCTCCCATATCGATACCATCTGTGTTCCCAGCATGGATCTCTCTGGCTATCCCATTGTCATCGACGAAATTGGTAAGATGGAACTCTTTTCCTCCCGATTCAGAACACAGGTGCTCAGGGCCTTGGATACGCACAAAGTGCTGGCCACAATCATGGAACATCCCCACACCTTCACAGACACTGTGAAGAGCAGAACAGATACCACAATATTTCGGGTGACCAGACAGAATCGGGAGACTGTATGCGATGAATTAAAGACTTCTCTCTTTATAGAGAGAGGGGGGAATGTGGAATAAGAACACTATCTGAGAAAACAATAATACCAGAAGGACCAGGTCGTATTTTACAGAAAAAGGGTGTTCTCTTTTCATCGAATCGCATGCAGTACTACAGAGTGCCCGTGTTGATATCTCATAAAAACACAAAAAGTTAAAAGGGGGAAATTACCAAAGAAGGTCATGGTAAAAACCCAGTGTCAGTATAAATCCTGGGATGGAACCCAAGCCTGCACAGAACCAGTCTGGCAGGGATCTACAGAAGGGTTTTGTATTTTTCATGATCCTTCAAAAGAGAAAAACATCAATATATTTAAAAGAAAACTCACTAAAAAATTAAAACAGGAAGATTATAATTTCAGAGGGTATTATTTTCCCCGGAATATTGATTTTGGTGATCATCTCTTTTCAAAAGATGCTGATTTTGAAGAAGCGATTTTTTCCAGCAGTGCTAATTTTTCCAATTGCACATTTTCAGGAAGAGTAAACTTTGGTGGCACCACCTTTTTTGACCGTGCCAATTTCCTCAATACCACCTTTTCAGGAGGAGCATATTTTGCTGGATCTACCTTCTTTGGAGGAGGTAATTTTGTGGGATCCACCTTTTCAGGAGGAGCATATTTTGCTGGTTCTACCTTCTTTGGAGGTGCGTATTTTTCGGGGACAAATTTTACGAAGGGTGCTCATTTTGCCCGTGTTTCATTCTCAGGTGGAGCATATTTCTCCAACGCTCACTTTTCAAATCGTGCAGGATTTTCACGGGCTGCATTTTCAGAAGAAGCCGAATTCATGGGTGCTGAATTCTCAGGAGATGCTCATTTCCTCAATGCCACATTTCATAAGTGGGCCCGATTCGAAGAATCCAAATTCCTGGATGTCACAGATTTTGTAAATGCTCAATTTCTGGGGGACACCAGTTTCTGGAAAGCCACCTTCAGAAAATCTGTGGATTTTCAGAGGGCCACCTTTTCCAAACATGTCTCCTTTCTGGATACCCAGTTTGAAGGAGATATCAATTTTGAAGGTTCACTCTTTGAGAAAAACGAGGGTGAGAACACCATGGCCAGTGGATTGCTGGAACGAAGTTACAGAAATGTAAAAAATGCACTGACCCTGAGAGGAGATTACAAGGCTGCGGGAGAATTTTACTATCGAGAAATGGAAGCCAGGAAATCTCAGGAAAAAAGGTGGAGTAATCTGCGTATGAATCTCTATAAATGGTCCTGTGGCTACGGGGAAAAACCCCATCGGGTCATCTTCATTGCTCTGGCCGTAATTTTTATCAGCGCTCTCATCTTTATGTTCAATGGAATACTCATTTCCACTACTGTTCTGGCAGGGGGAGAACGACTCATCGATTATGGTCTGTTCTCACTGGACCCTGGATGGGACATGCTCACAGATTACGTGGATTGCCTCTATTACAGTGCAGTCACCTTTGTTCCGGTGGGCCATACAGCAATTGTCCCTGCAGGGTATATCAGCAGAACAACAGTCATAGTGGAAGGGTTTATTGGTGTTTTCCTGATCCTGCTTTTTGCCATCGTTATAGCACGAAAAATGTTCAGATAACACAGGCTCTCAGTCCCTTCACTGAGAAGGTAATGAGAATAGAAAAGGCTTTAACAGAGTATCTGAATATGGTGGTATGGAAGAACTCCTAGATATGATGAGAAAGAATGGAATTTCCAGAGCAAAAATTCTGATAATAGATATTGAAGGTAATGCTAAATTCATGATAATTCCTCGTGAAGGATTGAAAGAAGCAGGAGAGAGCATAAGTATTGATGGATCATCCATAACTGGTCTCACCACGGTAGATACCAGTGATGTTGTGGCCAGAATAGACACAGATAGTGCTGTATGCGTGGATGATGAATTGATTCTCTTTTCCACCATAGAACACGAGGATGGACATCCCCTGGAAGGCGATCCCCGTGGAATCCTGCACACAGTACTGGCTGATGCTGAATCTTATGGACATTTTTTTGTAAAACCAGAACTTGAATTTTTTATTCTGCAGAATGGAAAGCCTCTGGATTTCAGGGGATATATGGACGCTGGTGAAGGATTACAGATCATTTCAGATACCATTTCCTCTACCGGTGTTCCGGTGGAACGGTATCATCATGAAAATGGACCCGGCCAATACGAAATCGAGCCTCTCATGGCACCTGCTGTACAATCCTGCGACAATATCACTCTCCTACGTGAGGTACTCAAAGAGAAGGCTCGTGACCGGCAAAAAACCGTCACCTTCATGCCCAAACCTCTTGAGGGTGAAGCAGGAAGTGGAATGCATTTTCATATTTTGCTGGAAAAAAGGGGCGAAAACTGCTTTCAATCTCTTTCTCAAAATGCCCTGTATTTCATTGGAGGACTCATGACCCACGCCCGGGGAATCACCGCCATAACCAACCCCTCTATCAATTCTTATAAACGGTTGATTCCTCATTTTGAGGCTCCTGTGTACATCTCATGGGGTCGCAGCAATCGATCAGCATTGATACGCATACCCCTGGGGGGAAAGACCAGAATCGAATATCGATCTCCTGATCCTCTGTGTAATCCATACCTGGCCCTGGCATTGATTCTGGCAGCAGGGGTTGAAGGAATGAGAAAGAAGAAAGAACCACCTCCTGAAGTGACAGAAGATATTTTCACCTCTCAACTCTCCTATGAGACACTCCCCACCTCATTACCAGAAGCCCTTGATATATTGAATGAAGATCCTCTGGTCAGAAAAGTCATAGGCAAACATCTGGTGGAGAAATTCACAGCCATCAAAAAAGAAGAGATCAATACCTATACCCATCAGATCACTGCATGGGAATATGATCATTACCTGTAAGAACAGTTATTTCTGGATGTGTACCAGGTCCTGAAATTCTGTTAAATTCCTGACTGTGATGCAGTCTACATCCAGGTAACTCCCTGTACGATCCAGCAATACTGCTGGTATCCCTGCCTGATGAGCTCCTTCCACATCGCTCCTGTAATTATCTCCCACATGCACAACTTCGTTGGAATTCAGATTCAATTCATTCAGTGCTTCTAAGAATATTTCAGGACTGGGTTTCTCGAATCCTACTTCACCAGAGAGCAGTATTGTATCAAAATATGGTTCCAGGCCCAAATTCCGGATTCGTTCCCGGGTAGAGGGTACTGCATTGGAAACCAGAGCTAAACAGAATCCTGCTGCCCTCAGACTTGAAAGCACGATATCTACGTCATAAAACTTGTGGTAATGTATACGATCCACCACATAATGATAGATAAACCATCCATGAGAAAGGGTAGCTTCGAATCCCAGTTTTCGTAACATCATCATGTTTCCATATGCAAAGAAATCTGCTTCCTGTTTCAATGAAATGGGAAGCGGTACGTAGATATGCTGATCTACTTCTGCCGATACTCTCAGCAAATCAACTGGGGTTACCTGGAACCCAATAAGCTGGCTGGCCTCACAAAAGAGTATCTCTGCTGCAGGCTCAGGCCATATGAGGGTTCCACCGAGGTCGAATAATACCCCATCAACATCCATACTTGAGTATTCTGTATATCCTATTTAAGCTTTTGTCAGGTAATCATACTATATCATATTCGGTGTATGAGGTGTACCATAATCTGTATATGCCTCCGTTGAGGAATCCCCAACAAGGGCGGTAACTGTAACTGCCTGTTATTTTTTATATGCTGGTTACTGATCCTACACCATGGTAAATCGTGCTAAGTTTCGCATCTTTTCTCTCTATTCCTAAAGGACTGTTCCCAACAATGTGGCTTCAGTTGTATATCATTGATTTCCTGGAAAAATTCCAGGATTC
>Ga0180437_10002811_pt1 | contig 26923 bp, 42 predicted proteins | sample SS_ome_4_FD_132410 | JGI IMG/M metagenome (GOLD analysis project Ga0180437, IMG submission 132410) | Hypersaline lake sediment archaeal communities from the Salton Sea, California, USA - SS_3_D_1 metaG | ecosystem: Environmental > Aquatic > Non-marine Saline and Alkaline > Hypersaline >...
ATACTTCGGGAACGAGAGGATATATTCTTCAATATCCTCAATTTGAAGTGATAAAACAAAATAATCCTTTCACGCTTAAAGTTCATGTTTTTAATGCTTCTGATGGTCTTTTGATTACTTCTGCTAATTGTACGCTTAATATAAGAAACCAAACAGGAAACACTGTTCTTGAAAATAATCTTTCTCTTGAAGGAGACCACTATAATTATCTTATGACTGGAGGGAATTTTAGTGTGACAGGAACTTATGCTTATGTTATTTACTGTATAGACCCTGGTTCTCAAGGAGGATTTGCTTCTGGAATATTTAAAATAACTCCGACAGGAACAAATGCTGGGTTTGGATTATATCTTATTCTTATTTTTAGTGCTTTGGTTTTAGTTGTTGGAGCATACACCCTTGAAATAGATTGGGGAATCTTTTTAAGTGGAGTGTTGTTTGTTCTTTCTGGAATGTACGCCATGATTTATGGTTTGGGAGATATCACTGATTTATACACGAGAGGAATCGCCATTGTCTCTATCGGTCTTGGACTCATCTTTGTCATAGCGGGAATCTATAATCTTTCTAAAGGGGGAAATACTGAAGAAGAATAGATGTAAGGAGGTTTAAAGATGGTTGAGGAATATGATAGTGATTTTGGCGAAGACGTTGAAGCGGATGACGTAGAAGAGATGGCTGAGGACCAGATGGAGTTACAGCAAGATGTGATTGAGGGAATGTCTCCGTCTTCGGTACATCGAGAGGACCGATTCAGTTTGTTCAAATGGGTTATCAGCAAGAAGGATTCCAGTAAGGTTGCTAACCTTGACATGACTGAACTGGGAATCTTTAATATTTCTGTACGAGATATGCAACGAATAGCATTGATTGGAAGAATCTTTGGTCACAAGGGCTTTGCGAAGTATTTTGAAGACCTTGCAGAGATTATCTTAGCAACTTCCGAATCGAAGGAAGGATTCTTGCAAAAACTCTTTGTCAGCGATATGAAGTTCCAACAGAAGTCCCGAAGATACAATGTCCAGAATCTTCAACCAATTCCTAAGAAAAAAGGGTTATTCAAATGACACGCATAAGTGAATTAGAAGCGAAACAGGCTCTCTTGGAAGCACGATTGGGGGGAAAGAAAGTGAAACCCTTCAAACTTCCATTCAAAGCAAAGAGTCAGATTAAGAAGTCAAACCGCCTTCCAGATACGATTGTAACGCAATACCTTACGCAAAAGAAAGATATTCGTTTCAAGACGTGTAAAGTTATTTCAGGGAATATCATTGTGATAAACAATAAGGTTCACAAGATAAACCCAAAATACCTCTGGAGATATGGGAAGAACTTTTGGTATATCCATCGTGAGATTGACCGAGAGCCTGTTTCTAACGAAGATTATGACGCAATTAGAGAAGCGGGAAGAGATACGGACTCAGACGTTCCATTGATTAAGGCTGTTCTTGGTGCTGTTCAGAAAACGTCGAGTGCTAAAAAGCCTAATTTCTGGATAATTGGTATTGTCGCCGCCGTAGTCATACTTGGCTTAGTGCTTTTCTTATAAAATGAAAGAACTCGTTGTGAAAATAAGGGATAAGGAGTTCAAAGGACAGGACTCCTTTGAATACAAAAATAAGGTCTCTTTATTGGACTTTCGCAACCTGGCACTTTTATTTTCTGACTTAGAAAAGTATGGAGCAAATATAGAAAAGGCATTTAGAGAATTTATTATTTTGAAAGAAGGGGAGCAATTCCCCTTCTAACTTTTTCTCAAACTTTAAAAGAACAAGAGTGTTCATTTTACACGTAAAATGAAAACTATAAAACTGAAAATAGTAGAAAACAAAAGGAATAATCAGCTCAACGTCTCTCTTCCTCGAAAAAAATTAGGGATGAATAAGAAGACTCCAAAGTTCCTTAATCTTAATCCCAAGGATTTACAATGGTAACTCTCCAAGAAGCACGTCAAGAAGTGAATCGGGCAAAAGAGCAGTTAGAGATACAAAGGAGTCTCATCAAAGCTAAGGAATTAGAAATCCAAAGCACTCAATTACCTTCTGTTCCTCAACGACAACTCCAAACTCGTGGTATTATGGGGTTGATTAAAAGGAAACTGCAACAACAACAACTCACTGGGCAGAAAGCACAAGCTATTGGAAGTCTTGAACCTTATCGTCAAGAAGTTGGAGAGAGAGAAAAGACTATTTCTTCGTATGAATCAGCTCTCTCCTCCAAAGAGGCTGAGGCTGCTAAAATCGCTAACAAAATTCGTGAATACGAATACGGTCAAAAACTTGGTGCTAAAAATTCTAATGTGTTTCTCGGCAACCTCAGTCCAATAGCTCGTGCTGGATATCAACAAGCAAAAGCAGTGTATGATTATTATAAGGGAAGAGCGGACTCTCTTGCAAAAGCTGGACTGACCCCAGGACAATTTGATAAGCTCACGAATGAACAACTCAATGCTCTCCCAAAAACAACGTTAACCATCTTAGAAGATGAAGGACTAGCTCGTCTTCCCGAAACCACGACGATAACTGAGGTTGGTCCGAAGTATAGACAAGCTCCTTATGACTATCGTGAGACGGGGTATTATATTCCCGAAGAACCAAAAGCTCCTTCTTATGCTCCTCAATTTGGAACGATAATTGATTACAACATTCCTACTCCACCAAAGTTCACAGACATTCCAGAGATAAAACCAAAAGGATTTCTCCAAAAGGCAGCAGATGTTCTTTTTGATAAGATTCCAGATAAATTTGCTGGACTTCCTACTCAAGAACTTCCTTTGTATGACGCTTCTACAAAATTCGCCGCTGGGGATTTAGCTGGTGGGTTGAAATCATCAGTAAGTAGTTCCTTTGATTGGTTCAATCCTTTAACAAGACCAAAGTCAACAGTAGGAGAAGAAGCTAAAAAAGTAATAGGAGGTCTTGCCTATTCTGGAAAGCTGTCTCAAGAAGGGTGGGAAGATATTCTTCAGAGAACTCTTCCAGGAGAACAAACCTTTTCAAAAGTTCTTCCAGAAAGAAAAGTTCCTATTTATCTGAGTGAGACTGGAATTTATAATCCAGAGACAAAACAATATGACGCACCAACAACATTTACTCTTCCATCAAAAGAAGTTCGTACTAATCTTGGGGTAGTTACTTCTGCGATTGGATTAATACCAACTGTTGCTAGTTATGTTGCCGCACCAGAAGCCTTTCTTATTGGAGATGTTGCCGTCGCTGGACAAGGGATTCGTGATGTGGAAAAAGAAGTGGACAAACAGATACGAGAAGAGTTTATGAAACAATGGAAACCAGCACCAGTAGGATTTAGGAATCCAACCTTTGAAGAATTTAATAATGATGAAAATAGAAAAATTATTCGTGACGCTCTTGTAAAAAAATATAGGACACAAGCGGCAGTAGCCGAAGCATTTTTAGTAGGAGACATTGCCTTTAAAGCATATAGAAAGGCAACAGAACCTATTGTAAAAATTAAGAAATATAATCCTTATAATATAAAAAGAGAGGCTGTCTTTTTAGGAAAAGATACTAAAGGAACATATAAAGTTCTCACCGTTCAAAGGCTTCCAGAATATCAAGTAACTAATCGGTTCAGAGAATTTTTTGGAATGAATCCAAAAGTTGATTGGACTCCTTTTGGAAGAGCCACTCCAACAAGTAGTATCCCTGGGTGGGCAAATGCAAGGTATCCTTCAAGAGTCTATGAAACAACTCCTCTTTTAAAAGCACCAGTTAAAGCGAATAAACCTTATCTCGCTCAAACTGCTTTTTTAGGGAAAGGACCTACAAAACCAAGTCTTTTTATTGTTATTCCAGAGGGAAGTAAAAAGGCGACTCTCTCTACTATTCTTAAAGAACTTCCAGCAGCAGAGAAAAGAGCAGCACTAAAAGCATTAAAAGAAGGAAGCCTTTTTGGGTATCAAGGTGCTCCTTCAGAAATAGCTCTTTCAAATCTTAGAACGATTAAGTGGGTAAGTGCTCCAGGAAAATCAACCAGTTCCTTTTTTGTAACTTCCAGAGCTTCTCCTTATCTTAAAACAGATAAGATGGTTGCTTATCAAACTTGGGAAACGTTTAAGGATACATCAAAACCATTCTATCGTGCTTCTGGAAGAATCCCGATGATTCGTGGGGAGACGTTTGTATTTGGGAATGTAAAAAGTGCTCCAATAGTTCCAGATTTTACTGTTAAAATTTCAAAAGACATTTTTAACATAGGAAAAACTTCTTCTGGAAAAGGAGCAGTAGCTCTTGTAGAACCTGGGACATTTACAGCAACCTCAGTAAATGCAATTACAAAAGCTCCTCCTTTTATTCCAAAACCTGTTGCGACTTCAGTAATAGAAAAATCAGTTACTTCCGCTGCGAAAGCAACTTCAAAAGTTCTTGGGGTGACTGCAAGGACAGCAACAGCGACGTATCCATTGATAAAAGTAAATCAGGGAACGAATACCTTAGACAGAGCACTCACTAAAGTCATTACTAAAACAGGAACAGATGTTATTCAAATTCCAAAGGTAGAGGAAATTCCAAAGGAAACTCCTTTGGCGATTCCTAAAGCAGTCACTCGTTCTTCCCCATTGACTATCCCCAAGATAGCAACAGATACCTTGACTATCCCAAAAGTAACTCCCATCACGATTCCTAAAGAAGTTCCTATTGTCAATGTCAGCCCCACCCCACGACCAAGACCATTACCAACTCCTTATCCAAGACCACCAGGACTTCCTAAGCCAATTCCTCCTCCAAAGATAACTGAAGAACCAATCCCTACAAAAATACAAAGGGGAAGAAGACCAAGTCAACTCTTTATTCCAGAAGTGAGAAGGAGAGGAAAATTCTATGAAGTGGGAAGACCAACCGCTTTCTTTAAAGCATTATCAACGGGAAGTAAAAAAGTAAAAGAAACTCTTGGAGCTTCCTTACGAATCAAGAAAGCAAAGACAGGAGAAGTAGTTCCCCTTACTCCGTTTGGGGTTTTTAGAAAATCAAAGAGCGAATTTGGAGTTTTGGTCCAGAGAAGAGGAACACGTTTGAGTTCCAGGAAAGAGAGGAAGGAAATACAAAAAGCAAGGAGGTTTGCAACATGGTGGAAGTAATCACAGTCAACTCCTCAACCGTTTTGACCTCCTGGCATTTTGCCAGGAGTTTATATTTTAAATTTTCGGGAGGACACAAATGAAAAAAAAGAAATCCAAAGCTAAATTCTCTTGGATGACTGAGAAGAAGAACAAGAAAGGGCAGATGTTCATGATTGGAATCATGATGGTTATTATGGCTCTTCTTATCTTCATAGCAACGCTTCCAGCGACGAAGAGTTTGATTAATAGTGCGAGAGGATGTTCTAATCTGAATTGTGCTGGGTACGTAGACGCTGACGCTTCTGGTGGTAATGCTTGTATTGCGACAAACCAGACTTACACGTCAACCTTAGAAGAAGATACCCTTGGTTGTACGATTCTCGATTTAGCAATTCCTTTCTTGATACTCGGAGTCTTGTCTGCTGCGGTATTAAAGATTGTAAGAGGAGAGGCTATTGAACAACCGCAATACGGCACTGGATATTAGGATTTTTTTGGGACTTTGTTTACAATGGAAAAACAAAGGGTAATCCTAAGATGGAAACGAAAACGTTAGTTAGTACAAAAAGAATTGTAGAAGCTGATTTCTTTATAGAGGAGGAACGATATTACTAATGAAAAAACTCTTATTACTTTTTATTTTCTGCCTTTTCTTTGCTGGGATAGTCAGTGCAGATTGGAATGACCTTAAATCTTACGACCCTATAACAAATACAATAACTATTGAGAATTGGTTTGGATTAGGAGCAGTACAGGCTGAATATACTTTGGTAAGAAATACAGACCAATGTTTAACTTATTGTTTTGCAGAGGGTAATTTAACATTGTATATGGATAAAGTAATGTTTGATGGAGTAGAATTTAAAAACCAAATAGGAGAGACAAAACAGATTAATGATTTTAAGTGGTTTATTTTGGTAGAAGATAGTTATGATATTGAGATTCCAACGTATGAGGATGTGTGTGATTTTTTTGGAAATGGTTCACAATATTGTGAGAAAGTGCAAAATGGAACTATTACTCAACAAGTGATAACAAAAGATTGGCAAAGATATTTTGGGGAAGTTTTACCCGCTGGGAATTATACTTGGAAATTAGAAGGGAGAAAGGATATTGATGAAAGAATTGATTGGATAGCCTCAGCATTTGGGAAAGATTTTACAGAATGGGCATGGTGGGATTCTGATTGGAGTTTTAGAAGAACATATAACATGACAGAATTTTATAGTGAGAATCATACAAATGAACCAGTTATCTTTCTCATAAATGCTTCTCTTATTTGGAGTAAGATACAATCAGATGGAGAGGACCTTAGAATTATTAATGTCTCAAACGATTATGAATTTCCTCTTCTCGTTACTATGAATACTACTATCGGTGGGAATATTGAGATTAATTTTAATTATAGTTTAAGTGCAGATGACAACTCAACACAATTTTATTTGTATTATGGTAATCCAGCGGCAACTGCTGGAGCAAGTATGACTCCAGCATGGCAGAGTGTACCTATTGATTCAAGTGTAGGGGAGCTTAATAAAAACCACGACGCAGGATGTTATGTAAATGGAGCTTATAATGCAAATGGATGTACTGCTTTAAATAATAGTTTATATGATGGAAATCCTGGTGCAGCAGGAGGGGTATGGTATACCACAGCAGATGGGCAATGGGCAGTGTTTAGATTTGACGCAAATTATATTGTTGGGAGAGTAAATCATTCTAACCCATGCCCATGGCCAGATGGATTAAATGCAAATTATCTCCCAAAAGATTATTCTGTTGCTTATTCATTAAGCACAACGATGGATAAATCAGCTTCATGGACATGGGTAGTTAATAGAACAGGTGACGCAACATCAGGATGTGCCTATAATGTGAGTTATTTTAAACCTGTGGTTGCAAAAGAGATGTTATTCCAAGCAGATGATTCACAATTAGGAGGAGCAAATATAGAGGTTGCAGAATTGGAATACTATGCAGTTGCACCACTGAATTTCTCAGCACAGGGTGGAGAAGAAACCCTTAGTACATTAACAACAATTCTTAATTCTCCAGCAAACAACACATTCAATAATAATGTTTCAAATTTATTTAATTGGACTGTTGCAGTATTAAGCACAAACATTTCAAATTCTACTCTTTCTATTTGGTATGATAATGGAACGCTTTTTCAAACAAATTTTACTTCATTAAATGTAGATACAAATTATACTTTTGAGAGAACTATTAATGGATTTGTTGACGATACATATATTTGGAATGTCAATTCTTGTGGTCTTGGGGTGGCTTGTTCATTAAGTGAAAATAGAACACTCACAGTTAAAACAACCTCTCCAAATCTCCTTGTTTTTTATCCTACGGGAACTTTTTATCATTATCAATCAAACAATATTTCATTGAATTGGTCGGTGAATGATTCGTTACTTGATACTTGTTGGTTCAATTATGGGGGGAAAAATACTACCGTTGTTTGTAATAATAACCAAACATACTTTAATGTTTATAATATTTCAGATGATTCTCTAACGTTTTATGCAAATGATACTGCCAACAATATTAATCAATCAACCATAACGTGGGATTACAAATTATGGGAATGGAATAACTCTCCTTATAACCAATCAAGTTATTCAACAGCACAAGAAACATTTTGGCTTAATTTTACCTATAATTCAACACAAGACACGATTCTTTCTGCTTATTTTTATTATAATGGAGTGTATTATGAAGTAAGTGACCTTGGCTCTGGGGATAATGGTGTTTTTAATTATTCTTTAAACACCCCGATAATTGCAAGTTCAGAGAACATAACCTTCTTTTGGAATGTGAGTCTTAATAATGCTACGGGAACAACCCTTATCCAAACAAAACCATTTAATCAAACAGTCACTAATTTAATCTTTCAAATTTGTGATGGGACGTATACTACTCCCTTTTTGAACATTACTTTTGCAGACGAGGCAGATTCCAGTGTATTAAATGCGACAATGGAGAGTTTAACTTTAAATTATTGGATTGGAACAGGAAGTATTTGGTATCAATATCTTTATTCAAATACCACACTTAATTTTAATTACACTCTTTGTGCTCTCCCTAATGCAACTTATCATAATAACATTACTATGCAATATGCAAGTCCAGGATATCCACAGAGAAGAAGTTTCTTAACAACAGATAGAACAAACACGATGTCAACGGAAGTTTTGTATCTTCTCTCTTCCTCAACAGGAATCTATTCTGTATATCAAGTTCAAGACGTAAATGGAAATGCAATTCAAGATGTAAAAGTAAGTGCTGAACGACTTATTGGGGGATTATGGGTGCAAGTGGAAACAGGAATAACTGACGGAGCGGGGGCAGTAACGTTTTGGTTGAATCCTAATTATGACCATCGTCTGACGTTTACCAAGACAGGGTATTCTTCTTTTACTACAACGTTAAGACCTTCCTCATCGATTTATACTGTGGTTCTTACAGGGGGAGCAAGTTCAGCAACATTCAATAGTACTCTTGCAGACGGTGTCACTTGGAAATATGGAATTGTTCCATTCGCTAATTATCTTACTCAGAACACCACCTATACTTTTTGGTTCTGGGTGAACTCAACATCATCAAATCTTGTTGGGTACAAGATGGAACTTCTTAATGAAAATGGAGTAGTTTATTCTACAAAGACTGGAGCAGTTGCTTCAGGAAGCAACCTTACTGCGGCACTTAATGTCTATCAAAACAAAAGTATTCGTGGGAGATATTCTATTGATACAGGGGATGGTTATGTTATTGTCGACGCTGATAGTTTTTGGTCTGTTACAGTAGTGAATATTCCTACACGAGGGACGATTGCTTCTTTTATTTCTAATCTGAATAGAGTAAACTTCTTTGGGAGTGATGATGGACGTGCACAATATTCAAAATCCCTTCTTTTCTTTATCTTTTTTTTTATGATTTTAGGAGCAATTAGTTATAGCACAGGATGGGATTTCGCAACAGCTGGTGGTGCTATTGCTCTTCTTTATCCAATAGTTCTCGTCGCTTCTCTTGCTGGGTTTTTTGATATCACCTTTCTTCCACCAGGGGCAAGTTCTTTAGCTTCCGCTGCGTTCATCCAAAGGTATTCAGTAGCTATTATAACGGGGCTTTTCTCTGGTGGTTACATATTTAATAAATGGGCGGAGGGACGTCAAGGATAACATGGGAAAATTATATCCAGCTCTTATGCTGATTGTGGCGATTGAAATAGCAATGAAGCTTTGGTTAGGAGTGACTACTCCAGTAACTTCTATTTTAAGTCTCATCCTTCTTCCTTATAACTGGAGTCTCACTTCTTTTGTCATAAGTGCCGCAAACGTTATTGGATTAGCTGGACTTGCTGGAGTAGTTATTGGTAGCTTCTGGAGTAAAGGAGATTTCTTAGTCTTTGCTGGAGTTGCTGCACTTTTCTTTAGTTATGGAAAAGTCTTCGGACAATTATTTACAACAATAAGTACGGTGGTTGATAAAGGCTCTTTTTACCATGCTGGAACACTCATTGCAACACTCATTATTGCTCCAATAATTGTATTGTATATCTATACTGTATTTAAATTCTGGAGAGGAGATGATAATTAAATGGTAAACATAGGTGGACTTGATTTATTCGGATTGTTTGTAGAAGACATTTTTGGGGGAGTGCTTATCTCTATCGTCGGATTTGCTATACTCTTTTATGTATTAGGGATGTTTACACGAATGTCTCCTATCCTATTATTCATCTCTGTCGGATTGTTTTTAATGGTGATGGCTATTGGATTCCTTGGTGGAGCAGCTATTTTTATCTTCGGACTTTTAGCACTCATCTATTTCTTCCAAGGATTTGGAAGACTTATTTCGACGGGGGGATAAATCTCAAACTTTAAAAGAAAATGACAATTAATTATACAGGGAAAAAATAATGAAGTCAAAGTTAAAACTTAATTGGAAACAAGCAAAGAAAAAATATCCTTCTTTAAAGAAATATGGAGATACTGATTTAGATGGAACACTTAACTATAAAGATTGTAAACCATTTGACCCCGCTAATGATGGTCTCTTTGGGAGAATAGCAAATGTTCTTTCTAGGGGGAAGATTGGACAGACCAAAGAACAATATCAAGCTGAGAAATTAGCAAAGAATATTTCTAAACGAAAGTATACTGAAAAAAGAGTAGAAAAATTTGAACGAAGGGCTCTTCAGAAAAAAGGATATGTTTCCCCAGCAAGAAGAAAATATATAGAAGCTACAAACAAAGCATATTCAAAAATGCCTGGGAGGAGTGCTGGTGAACGTTTCACTAAATTTGTAGAGAATCCTACTGTTGGTGGGACTCAAATAGTCACCCGTTCAGTAAAACGTGGAGCATATTCTGCCGCTGGTGGAGCAGTAACATTCAAACCTTCTGGATTTAGACGTGGTGGAAAAGGTGCTGGTGTGGGGAGAAGAACAGGACGAGTAGGAAGACCAAAAGGAAGTTACACCTATCGACACCCTGTAACAGGAAAGCCTATTCATGTCTGGGAATATCGTAAAGTAGTCCGTGCCCTCAAGAATAGAAATCAAATTTTAGCACGACAACGTGACCAGCTGGAACAAATGCGTTTAGCACGTCAAGGTATTCCTCCAGAACAAGCAAAAGTGATTGCTGACGCAAGACAAATACGTCAAGCACTTTCCAGTGGAAACCAACCCCAACCCCAACAAGTTCCTGTGGAAGTACAACAGCAAGTGCAACAGCAACAAGCACAAGCAGAACTTCAACGTATTCAACAAAGAGTTGTCCCGTGGCAACAACGTGCCGCCATGAATAGATTACGAAGACAGCAACAGATTGCTCAAATGGACGCTTATCAACAACAAATGCAACAACAAAAGGCAGAAGTTTCCCTTTTAGATGGGAGAACCTATGTCAAAGACAATACTGCTATGCAGAGGAGAGAACGATGGACCTATTCCTAATTAAATTACAGGAGGTATATAAATAATGGAACAGAAAAATATAGCCCTTATTGTTACTGGTTTTGTCACCTTGCTCATTGGTATCCTTTTGATTAGTACAGTAGCTACTCAAGGAAATGCTGTTACTGAAAAAACAATCGTTTTGGATGAAACAAAAACATTCACTAGCACGTGTCTTGCTCCACAAGGTGGAGGACAGATTAACGAATCTGACGCTGATTGTAATTATACGGTAACAAACTATCCTTCAGGCTGGAAAATAACTGATTGTCCACTTACCAGTGTTGTAGTCTCTAACGCTACAAGAGCATTTACTTTGAATACTGACTATCGTGTTTTTGCAAGTACAGGGATTATCCAAATGTTGAATAGTACAAGTACAGACGCTGGAGCTGCGAATACAACTCTTGTTGACTACGCTTATTGTTCTGATGGGTATATGAACCAAACTTGGGGAAGAACAGCTATTGATTTGGTTGCTGGATTCTTCGCTATCGCATTGCTTTTGGTTAGCGTAGGATTATTTTACCAGGTGCTAAAGAATGAGGGACTAACTGGAATTTAGTTCCTCATCTTTACACTATGTCAACGGCAAAAACGATACTTGGAGTTTTACCTGGGTTACAATCAACAGCGTTATTAGGAAAGAATATGAAGTTACTTGACTCTTGGAAAAATCCAAAAAATAGCAAAGGATTCACCAAGAAGTTCATTAAAACTGGTGTAACAAACTTTGTTGGAATTGGACTTATCAAAGGAACTTCTGACAGCGTAAATGCCTTATCTTAATTAAGGCTTATATTCATTAAAAGGAGGTACACAACGCATGAAACGAAGAAAGAAAGCTAGAAAGACTACTCGTAGAAAGACAAAAAGAAAAAAGAGAAGGTAACAGTTTTTTAATTTAAATTTTTAGAGCCAGATTACAATATGTCTGGCTTTAATCTTTTATCTTTATTTTTAAGTAATTGGAATTTCAATCGGCTTACTTTTTTAATAAGACCGAGGCTCACTAAATCTTGAATAGTAATATGTACGTCGTTTTTAGGAAATTTTATTCCGCCATTTGGCTGTATCATCCTTCCTATCCACTCACGTAAAAAAGAATAATCTACAATGTTTCCCATCGCTTTTTCTTCAAGCATTGCATGAATCCTGGAATGAATGATTGGAATATAGATGTTCACCAACTTTTAGGTCTTTTCCTCCACAATGACAATGTTATAGTCGTTCAAATCTATCTCCTCATAAACCCCAGAAATAGTGCACGTGTGCGACTCATAATCACAATCTAAAGAAAGTCCTGGGTTTTCTTGCTGTATTTGAGTGACTCCTTCTTCAAACCTACACTGGTCAAAGCAAGGAGTCTTTATCATCTCCCGACAGGAATTTGTCTCAGTAAAATAGGACCAGCTAATAAAGGCAATGAAAAGAATGAAGAAAATCCAGAAGAGTTCCTTCTTAATTCCTTCCCATTTAAAGAGCTTATTCATAGGTGATGGCTGACGTTGATTCTCCAATGCGTTCACCTCCTCTTTGAAATAGACTCTTTATCCAATCATAAAATTCCCCCAAGGGTTTACGTACCGCTCTTCCCAGTATAAAAACGAAAAAAATTGCTATGAAGATTGGTATTGCTCCATTTAAAAAATCATCAAATCCTGTCATATAGTCTCCTTCTTTTGTAAAAGTGCTCCTTTTTTTCTACAATCACGAATACAAATCTCTGCCAACTCCTCATCATCTTTGGCACTGTCGTATTCTTTCTGTTCTTCATTCGTCAAATTAAATAAATCAATAAAATGTAATGGTATTTTGTTCCTACTCAATGTTATCTTTTTGATAAAGTCCTTGTCTTTTGGAATCAATGTGATGAGACGGGTGAATTTTCTATCAAGGTAACTTATTCTTTTATCGACTATGTCTATCCTAAACGCTTCCCTGTTGATAGTAAAAACAAGTCTAATCCCCATAGTATCTGTCTACAAAGTTCTTAATGACCACAAATTGATAGAAAATAATCAAGACCTGTAACGACAACGTACTAAAATTTCCAATAGGAAGTTTTGGGATTGCTGCTAAGATAAGGGTGGGAAAGAAGAGGAGAAAATAAGCAAAAAAATTCTTCTTCAGTTCCCCTTCCTCTTGATTTTTTTCCATTTTATCGTGTATTCTTAGCGGACTCCACAGCATACTGTGTAGCCATCACTTGAAGATTTAACATGAGTTCTTCGTAACTTCCCCCTTCACAGATTAACTCTCCATTTACAGGGTCGATACATTGGAACTTTTGTGGAACAGACTTTATCTGCCACCCTTTTTGTTTTATAGTGTTCATAGGTTGCTGATAAACGGCTGGAGGTCGGTTAGATTTCTTTTTTCTTCCAGGAGTTCCTTTTACATCATCCTCCTCACTATCTAAATCTTCATACTCTTCATCTTCCTCCTCAACAAAACCATCGTCTTCTTCTTCTTCGTCAAAATCTTTTTTCTTTTTAAATGCCATATATGGATAACCTCCTTTCAATTTGTTTAACCATGAGGATTCTTTTTCTATGTACTCCAAGTCTTTAAACGTTTTCATAATCTGTTTTTTCACATCACGAGGAAGACTTTTTGTATGCTGTTTCACTTCTTTCTTAGTGTATCCCAGCTTTCTCGCATTTAAACACCACTGGGCTATCACATCAATTTGTTTCGGTTTGAATTTCTTTTTCATATTCTTGGATTATTCCCATAATAGAAAGATAACTGAAGTATTGTTGATAGGTCGTAACCAGCCAACTCCCCAACATTCCTAAACCAGCAAGACAGTTCACTGCCGTTCCTATCTTTAAAAGAATGGGGGAGTCAGTAAAAAAAGGAATGTAAATTCCTAAAAAAACCAATCCGAACATGATAAAAACCATAGAAAGCATGGAAGCCTCATACACCGTCCTTTGAGAAATGTTTTTCATACTCTCTGCTATTGCCTTTGGGAATACATACGTCCCCGTCTCTTTACGTTGTTTCATTTTTCCCCCTTTGGTTCATAAAAAGGCATGAATGATTCTCCATACATCTGCTGATAGAAATGAATCCCCGATTCTAATTTATAGTAAAGCCTATCACGGGTTTGCATATCAGTTGAAGTGAGCATTTCATGCATAACTTCAGTCAAAATCTTCCTCGCTTTGAGCTGGTCTTCGATGTTTTTCATTTCTTTCCTCCCTGTTATCTTTTATAAGCACGTAAATCAATATTCCAATCCCGATAAGTCCAAGAATCCCTTGGATAACATTAACACTATGAATCATTTTTCACATTTTCCCCTTTCTTTTTTCTAAAAAGGTTAATGAGAGAAATAATAATCAACCCTCCTACGACCCCAATCAAAAAATAAACTAAATTATGCCACGTCAAAAGATTCTCTGGCTTGAGAAGATAATTGTCTATGAAGATGCTTAGTTTACTCATTTCTCTCCCTCCTTCATTATTTTTAATATCATATTTTTTGTTCTCCAAACCTTTCTATTTTTCAAATATCCTTTTCTTCTATACCAATTTTTATAACCACAAGGAACACTACAAAACTTTCTTCTCGGAGGTTGTATTTCAACACCACAAGTTATGCAATTCATTTCTCTCCCCCCTCTTTATTCCTTAATATCTTATGTACTCCACTTCCTATATATGCTAATAACCATATAATAAGAAGTTCTCCTAAAATAATTATTTGATGTTCATTCATTTCTCTCCCTCCTCTTTTCCAAAAACCCAAAAGATGAAGATGATAAGAAGATATAAAATAAAACAAGCAATAATTACTGGAAAGTCTTTTAACGTCGGTGGCTCAATAAAAGAAGCAATAATCGCCATGAACATTCCTAATAACATTCCCACAATAATATGCACAAAATCTCTCTCTGGTTTTAACCACATCATTTTCATCCTAACTCCCTCGTTATACGAATCACCACATCATCTTTATACATGAACGGATAGATAACAATGTCCTCTAATCTATCATACGTCGCCGCTAATTTCTTCTTTTGGTTTTTGTACACCCACACAATGTATTTCATTTAATCACTCCCTCCAATTCTATTCCTCAATATCCAACCAATGACCGCACCAACGCCAAAGGAAATAAAAATACTAAGGGTTGTGCTACTCATTCAAAGCCACCCCCATCGCTTTCGTCCCAGATTGCTCCGACAAAACCTCCAATGAAAACAGCGACGATACCGACAATAAAAGCAATCTTTGTGCTTGAGAAAATCAAATAGAAGATAATAAAAGAAAGTTCACCAAGAATGGTTGCACCGATAAGAGAGAAATTCTGTCCCATCAAATCAACAATTTGTCGTCGGGCAATAGCACCGACAAAGAATAAGACGACCATGACTAACCATAACGAAGAACACGCCCAACCCGATTCCCCTAAACAGATTGCCGTCGTCAAACTCATGTTCTTTTCTCCTTTCGCCGACACGCAGCGACGTGGGTTTCAAAATTCAACTCGGCTTGTTTTTTGTAGAGTGAAGTAATAACCTTCCCACACGAAGGACATTTAAGATAATGCACCTTCATTTTTTCTTGTTCTTCCATACCCTAGTCTAGGGTATTTCCCTTTATATATCTTTTGGTGATAATGACCTTACCAAACCGCACCTTACCTTACCTCACCTCCACAAACCAAACCTTACCATTGTGAACATGATTCCAGACCTCAACACACCACACCATACAATACCTTACCATCACTAACCTTACCGTACCGTGCTTTACCGAATCGTGCCTGACCTAGCCGTACCTAAGAGGAATCAAACAGGTGTCAATGGTTTTTGACTATGAACCGAACCGTACCTTACCTAGCCTTGCCTTACCCAACCGTTCCTAACCACAACCTACCGAAACAAATGAATATAATCCAGACCTTACCTAACCTAACCCCGCCCAGCCGTATCTTACCTTACCTTTATGAATATGATTCCAGACCCTACCTTGCCAAATCTGACCTAACCAAACCGTACCACGCCCTACCTTAAGAGACATGGTATCAATTTTGCTTTTGAAACTATGAGTTTAATAAAAAAATAAAAAGAATAAAAAATATTTAAATGTTTCCTTTTATTATTTCGGAAGATAATGGGACATTGAACTCTTCAACAAATCTCGCAACTCCTTCTTGTCTTCGGCATACAAACGGAAAACCCGTAAGTAGTTCAATTCAACTGACCTTTTATTAAGATTCATTTCTTTTTCAAAGGTAAGTCCAATCTTTGCCTTCTGGTGGAGGTGTTTCAAGGTTTTGTTGTCCAACTGGGAAAGGTCGATATTAAAATATTCTTCAATCGCCTTCAATCCTTGCTCCTGTATCTTCTTTTTTCTGTTATCTAAATCGTCGTTCATTTTTCTTTAATAGCAATGACTTCGAAACGTCCAAAATTGAGATTCCTTCCATCGCCGACACCGACGATAATTCCACTCCAATCGTTCAAGATTTCATTGAGCTGCTTTACAGACATTCTTCCTAATGGGTCAATAATTTCAATTTTTGTTTCCCACTGCGGAATCATAGGGCGTATTCTCCACACTTTCGTGCTGGAGTTTGCTCCCTGTGCTCCGACATAACATCCGTAGTCTTTCAAGTCCTTTTCATCACAAGAAAATGTCCCGCCTTGAAAAATCATCGACTGGGCATATTTAGTGTAGGTCTGTCTCTTGCTTGTCGCAAAATCGGGAACAATCATAGAAGACTTACACGCTTGAATAAAAGAAGCTCGAAACCAACGAATGGGAATAATAACTCGTCCCTTCTCATCACGCTCCGCCTTTCTTCGCCAGTTATCTTCTTCCCATTTTGCTAATTGGTCTTTCTTCAAGGTCTTTAGCTCGTCGTCAATCTCTTTCTGACGTGTGTTCAAAAGCAAAGGTGTAGCACTCTTTAAGTGAACTTCATATCTCTTCATGCTTACTCATACCTCCTTACACAAAAAATACCATGTATGTTGTCTCTTACCATACCCTAGTCTAGGGTATTGGACTTTAAATACTTTTCGTTTATTGAGGGAGATACATCGTTTTTTCTACACTCCAATCCTTTCCATCATAGTCATAACACTGACAAACACCTGTATCTACATTGTAATCTGCTTGAGGGTAATCAGCACAAACGTTGTAGTAACAATTATTAGTTTGTTTCTCTTCTCTATCTACAAGAACCAATCCCCAAGCAATAAAAGCATTTTCCAAAACCAATAAAACAAACAATATAGTCGCTATTGTTTTCCATTTCATCGTTTTTTTCCTCCTGACAATTTAAAATAATTCCTCATAACTTCGTAATGCCTCTTTTGGGTTTAATTCCAAATAAACATTCGTTGTGGAAATATTCGTGTGTCCCATCATCGTTCTTACATGGTGAATAGGAACGCCCTTTTTAACGGCATTAGAGGCAAACCCGTGCCGTAAGCTGTGGAAGTGTAGCGTTGGCTTCTTTTCAAGTAACCTTGCCCTCCTACAAGCGTTTTTGAAGGCAATCTCTAGGGCTCTGACCCCACAAGGTAAAGGGAGATGTTTCAAGTGAGCGGGTTTAAATCCTTTTGGTAAAGGAACAATTCTATCCTTCCCCCCTTTCGCCTGTCGTATAAGCATTTTTCGCTCTTTAAAATCAATATCTCTTGGCTCAAGTTTTACAATCTCAGAAATACGCAATCCCGCTCCAAATCCTAGCAAAAAAGCAACTTTATGGTATGTCTTTCCTGTGAAGTTCAATAAATCAAAAAATTCTTGCTCGTCAATCGCAACAGGCAATCTTTTGGGCTCTCGCTTTTTCGGTTTTTTCTCTTCCCTGTGTGCAAATTCTATAAATTCGTCCATATTACGAAAAAAAAGAAGGGTCTTTCCTTTATATACCCTCCTAAAATTTTCGCATATCATACAATAAACGAAAAAAAGAAAGACCATTTAACTTATTCGGTATACCGAACAATTAAACAATTAATGTTGTTCCCCTGTTATCCTCACTTTTCCAATTCCAAAATGTCTGACCTTAACGTTTAAACACTGACTTTCTAGCTCTTCTTTAAATGCTTCCGCTTCAAAAATGCCTTCTTCTGTATTCACTGAAAAAGTTTTTGTTATTTTCTCCATTTTTACTACTCAAATTTAGTTAATTAAAACTATTATACAACCCTACAAGTATTTCAAGAGGGATATTCATCCATTTCGTTTCTTTGTTTCCCCTTATAACCTTTATTTTTATAATTCCTTCTTCATTAAATAAAGGTTTAATTTCTTTCTGTTGGTATTGTTCGATTTTCATGGTTTTTTGCTCCTATAATTTAGTTAGTGGTCAGCATATAATAAACTTCATTCACAAATTCATAAAATTCTTCTTTGGAATAAAGGTCATCTACGTTCAAATAAGTAAAAAAATACGCCGTTATGTTTTCTGCTGTGGTGTATTCATCACTCAAAACGATTGATTTAAGCACGTTTTTACTATCCTTTCTTCCTGTATCCTTTAAGGATTTTATAGCTACGTTTATATTTTCTTCGTCCATTTTTGTTTTACTCCTATGATTTAATTTAAAAAATATTTTTGTCCTTTAAGATAAAGTTCAATTTTTCCCGCTTTCTCATGGTTTCCGACATATTGAACAACGTCCGCCATTTCTCCCGTTTTATAAAAAAGGTATTCGTTAATTCTTATTGAATTTTCAACGTCTTCTTTTTCATGCTCAGAATAATCTTTTACCATTTCCCCTTCTTCGTTTTCGTATTCTTCGCCTATTTCATCAAGAAAATCTTTATGTTCAATAAAAGCTTTTTCTTTTGCTTCTTCACTAAGTTCGTCGTATTCATAAAGAGTCAAATCTATTTTTATTTTTCTCATTGTGTTTTCCTCCTGTAATTTAGTTAATATTTATCCTTCGTTAATTCGTGTAAATCAAATAAAAAATCTTCGCTTAACATTTCTTCCTGTTCTATTAAAACGTTTGTTAATAAATAAATTATTTTCTTTTCGTTTTCTTTCATTTTTTTTACTCCTGTTTATTTAATTATGAATATAATAATAAAAAAAAATAAAGTGTTTTATCTTGCTTGTAAATCTCCAAGTAATTCTATAAAAGATTGCATGACGCAATAATCAAGTTTAATACTTTGACCTGTTGTTTGCCTTCCCCATGCCCCATTCAAAAATATTTGTTCTTGTTTTTCAAGACGATATTTTAAAGGGTCGCTTATTAACCACCACTCATAAACCTCTATTGGTGTTCTAAAATCATCTTGGTCTAAATGGGTAAAAAAACTTATATTGGTCAAATCGTCAAAATCATCGTCATCAAGTTCTTTAAGATACTCTTTAAATTCTTGGGTATTCTTAAAATCTTTTCTTAGATAGTCGTTAACTTCCTCTAAAAAATCTTTTATACTTTCTTCATCTGTTGGGATTTCTTTTTCTATCATATAAAGGGCTTGTTCTTCGTTAAATTCATTTGTTTCAAGTTCTTCGTAACTTATTGGGCTTTCATCATCTTCATACGATTTTTTTAACATATAATCCCATTCAGAAGAAACACAATATAAAACACATTCATCCACAAATTTATTATACTCTTCACACCAGTTAAATAAATCTCTCTTGGTTTTATATTTCTCTAAGATACCTTTTATTTTTTCTTGAGTTAATCCGTAAATCATTTTTTATTTAAACCTCCTTTCATCTGTGTGAAATATCCATAAACGCAACGTGTCCCTTCTCGTGAACAATCAAAAGTATCATAGATTACCCCATCCTTACAGCATACATAATGGCGGGAAAGACGGCAAACTATAACGCCTTTTGGGAGTTCTTCTTTTTTTAAGTGAACTTTGCAACCCGTTCCAATCCCCATTAAAGCAACCCATTTAAACCCATATTCTTCTAAAAGCTTTTTTGCTGTGTCCTTATATACTCCTGTTCTTGCGTTGCTTCGCTCCGTCTTTGTTTTAGTAATGCGTTCATCGTTGGAAAGTTCATTAATACGATTATAAACTTCTAGATAATCTTTTCCTGTTGCGTTACAAATAGCACGGGCTACGCAATCCCCCACCAATCCTTTAAAACCCGCTTCGGCTCTTCCCCCATCGCTATAAACAAAACGTTCCGTTTCATGCTCCATCTTTTATTAATTCTCCTTTCATCTTTTTAAAAAATAGCTGTGGGGAATGGGCGGGCTCTATACCGCCCTTTTCGCTAGTCCCCCACGGGCTAGGGCTCTTAAAAGAGTATAAAAAAAAGAAGAAGGGTTTAACTTTAGCCGTCCCGCTAAAAGAAAACCCGTTCTTGTAAAAACGTTTAATTTCTATATAGGTTTTGCTCCCCTCAAAAAGAGAGAGGAATAAACCCCTATACTTACTTTGTGTTATTGCTTTTTCCATTGTGTTTTTTTGTTGTTTAGTTTATGAAAATAAAAAGGGGGAAAGCTCCCCCAAGTAAATTTTATTTATACTTTGGGCAACCTGACCAAGTCCGTAAAAGCTCCCTTATTTCTTTTATGCTTTCGGCTTCTTCGACGGCTTCATCCATGTCCATCCATCGAACAAGGTTTTTAACCTGTTCTTTGGTTAGTGGGTTTGTTGTTTTTTCCATGCTACAAATACGAAATTAATCCTTTTAAAGCTTGTGGTGATGGAGTATATACTTTATTTTTAGGGGTTTTAACCCTCACTTTCCCGCTTAAACTACTCCTCTCTTATAGGGGGAAATGAGGTCTTTAAACCTTTCGTATATTCTATCTTATACGAAAAGCTCCGCTGTGGCTATGTGTAAAGATGGGGGGGAGTGTTTCGCATTATGACAAATTCCTTTAACCTTTTCCCTGTGGGGGTTTGTTTTTTCTACCTCTCACTTTCTGACCTCTCAAAATCTTAAAAATTAAATTGGGTTCTTTGTCATAAATTGAAGGCGGGGGGTGTTTGTCATTAATTACAAGTAATAACAATTAATGTTTTTTCCCTTCAATTATTGGGACGGCGAATTAATTTAATTGCTTGTCCCCTTATTCTTTAGGGGAGGGCTCATTAATTGGTTGTTTGCTCCTCATAAATTGCTTTTTCGATGACCACCCAGACTTTCTCATATATTTACTACTTATATTAAGTAAATAAAAGGGAGTGTTCTTGACAAAATTGACAAAACTACCCTCTCTCTCGTGTTTCTGGTTGCTTTTCTTTCTCTTGTGGTTCGTCTGAAGTGTTCAAATCTATCGGCTCTAGGGGTTCGTCATCGCCTTCATCTTCGATTTCTGATTTTTCCAAACTTTCCTTTCTTTTCATTCTTCTTTCTTCTGCCTTCTTTCTCTTTTTTAAAACAAGATTAATTTTTTCATGCGAACACTTAAAGATTTCTCCAAGACGTCTTAAATCATATCCTTCTTTAGTTAAATACCATATTGCGTGTTCTTCCCTTGCCTCACAACGTTCACTGTTGTCCCGACTCTTCTTCCTTTTCTCCACTAATGCGTCTCGCTTTTGTTTTTCATACAACGCAACATCAATATTTGGTTGAGTGTTGGTGAACCTTCCACTGAAACTTGGTTTACTTGAATTGTATTTGTTATATGTTCCCAGTTTTTTCTTCCCCCACACATACAAATACTCTTTTTGAATTTCATTATAGAACTTAAAGTATCCACGATTGTATTTTGCGTCGTGGTGTACATCAACGAGAAACAAACTTCGAGGAACAGCAATGTCTTCACTCAATCGAAAGAAGTTTGGGAGCACAATGATGATGACGTGTTGATACTGACCGCACTCTTGGAAGAAGTCCATCATCCCTTTGTTAATATTTTCCATAGCACGTGAAGAATCCAGACCAGCTCGTCCTTCATCGTACACAATGACACTTCGTTTGGGTAAACTTTGTGCTAAATGGACAAGCTGGTCTGGGGTAAAGACAACATTTGTGTTATCAAAGGGAACTTTCATTTTCTTAGGCTTCTTTTTCCCCCCAGCAAGAAGCCAAGCAGTGTAATACCCGATTTGTTGAGCCATAGTTGACTTCCCCACACGCACTTTCCCTCTTCCGCTCACAATGATAACACAATCGTAACTTTTTTTTAAGAACCGAGGAACTTCCTTGAGATTTCCTCTCAAGTGACCATCCATATAAAATTGTAAATCAGTTACGAGGACCATTTAAAAAATCTCCTATCCATATTGGTTTTATCTTTTTAAAATCTCTTGATAAAAATTTTTCTTTCTTTCTCCAAACACTTACTAACTCTAAAGTATGATATTTAGTGTAAGCATTACAATACATTTCTATTTGTTTTCCATCGAAAAATATTCTTGTTGTTCCAGAGGGGATTATCCATTTGTAAGGAACAAAATCCCACCACCATTCATTTTCCATATAATCTTTCCCATAGGTTTTATTAATAAAAACCCTTTCCCATTCATCTTTATTAAGTTTCATCGTCCTCCGTAGATTGCTTTACTTGGGTCGAACTCAATTTCCTGGAGATAAAGTCCAAGGGCGTTCATAAATTTTCTGAGCCAGACATCTTTTAACATGAGTGCGTTGTAGTGATTCCTTCTTGCGAGGTTATATTTTTTATTATCAAAAACAGTTCCCTCCGCATTAACATATTTTTTCATTTCACTTTTCCAATAGGAGATTTGCTTGTCTAAAAATTCTTTTTCTTCAATGTCAATTCCCTTCAATCTTATGTCCACGATTTCTTTCTTCCCATTTGTTTTTATGTCAACGTCTTCACGGTACAAGAGGTTACACCAAATCCTATCAAGTTTAAAATTCCACATATCATACTCTCCTTTTGGTGCGTGGCTTTCTACCTCTCTCCACAAATCGTTCAACCTAAAAATAAGTCCCCACCCAGCGTTCTGTTGGGGGGAGGTTATCGTCTTTTTTTTATAACTCATCTTAAATATACACTACCCTAGGGTTTAAATATTTATGGGAATCGGAGAGGGGGAGAAAGCGAGGAGCTTTCGTTTTTGAAAAGAGGTGAGACAAAATAAAAGGTAGTAGTTCCCCTCTCCGACTATGAAATGAAGTGTTTGATTGTTTTATAGTTTGTGTTTTTATTTTCATCTTATTTCGTATTTGCTTGTTTTTATTTCGTAGTTGTCTGTTTTTTGACAGGTTTGACAGGTTTGACAGGTAGGTTCACTCAGATTCCCTATGTAAATCTGATAGAGGTAACCTGTCAAACTTGTCAAACTTGTCACAAATATTATTCTTTCCAATGTAAACCAAGCCAAACCCGTGCTTGTCCCCCCCTTCCATCATTCATCCAATCAAAAACTTTTCGTGTTGATTCATACCCTAGCTGTTTCATTTTGAGCCCAATAGAAGTATCAGACATCTCTCTATATTTGTTTTCCTTACACCAAGAAATAAATTTCTTAGCAAAGGAAGCTTTGGTGACAAATCCATCAAGGTCTTCCTCAAGAAAGTTTTTTATAAACATTTCAAGGAAATTACTTCTCTCTTCATACTTCCTTGTTCTATCTTCTATACTCCCTTCTTTATGAAATTGTTTTTCTTTGAGAAGGTCTTTTAGTATCCCTAGTAATTTTACCCCAAGGATTTCATATTCCTCTTCTGGAATATCAGCAAGAATGTCTTTTTTTTCACTGAACTCATTTGGGAAATCAATTATCATCCATCTTCTATAAAACCCTACTGTTTTATCAGTGGTTGCTGGAAGATTATTCGTTGCTATAATTATCTTCGCATAATTAACATCGTGGAAAGGGTCTTTGTTTTTGTATTCAAATCCTATCAAGTCACCGCCACTCAGTTTTTTAAGCATAGAAGTTTTACTCATCTCACTGAAGTTAGTTTCCCCCATTTGGCACATAAGTTTTTTATGTAATCGTGCCACTTCAAAACGTGAGTTGAGAAGGGTATCTAATTCAGTTGAACAAACGTTTTCTTCTCCTATAAATCTGCGTAGGAGTTCTAAGAATTTGCTTTTCCCATTCATTCCTCCTCCTATAAAACAAAAGATTCGGTGAAGCGGATAACTTGGGAGCATACAATAAGCGATGATTTCATAGAGGGTTTTAACATATTCTTTTCCTACCCACTCTTCAAATATTCTATCAATGACAGGAGTGTTTATGTATCGTTCTTGATGAAGGTTATAAGGAAGAGGGTTTGTTGCGAAGTATTGAGGGGTTGCTTTAAATTCTTCTCCTGTATTTATATCGACGAAGGTATCTTTGAATTGTATCCATGTTGGTTTTATGGGGATAGGAGAATTTTTTCTTCCTATTTGCTTTAGTGCTTCTATAATCTCTCCTTTCTCTTTTGCTTTTACAGTATTAAACATAGTAAGTTTATCAACAAAAAGAAGGATATCCGTTTCATCACATATTTCCCATTTGTATTTTATTTTATCCCACACCCACCATAATTTTGATTTATCATAGTAAAGAGGTTGAATCTCAACTATTTGAGAAGCAAGGTCTTTTTTTCCAAAGTAATTAATGATTGCTTTTCCTAATCTTTTTTCTTCTTCTTCTGAGGTAAGTATCCCTTCCTTTTCTCTTTCTTCATTTATCCAATCAGCAGCGATTTGTTTTGCCGTATCTTCATCTTCTATCTTTAATTTCTCTCCATCAATAAGTTTTTCTGTAGTTTCACGGATATTTGCTTTCACCATCTTTCTCAAAAGAACCCCTATTTAGTTGGCAAGTGTCTTTGTTTGATAATTTTAATCGTAGCTTTGGGGGTTGTCCTTTATCTTTTCCTTTTTTGTAAACGCCACAAGCATAACAATATTCTTGAGGAGATGAACGAGGATATTGTTCTTTACACTTTGGGCATTGTTTAAAAATAATGTTTGTAATCTCAAGGTATTGACAAGTTCCATCCTCTACTCTTCTATATGATTCGTATTGGTTTTTTTCCCCATCAATAATCCTAGAGACCATTTGTTTTTTTAATTTTCCAAGACAAATACAATAATTAAATACATCACGATACTCTTGACCATAGCTTCCTTCTTCTCTTGCTTTGTTGATAGTTATTTCTGTTCCTAAATCTAAATTCATTATCTCTTCAAGGCGTTCATTAAATTTTTCCATATCTCCTTCATTTTTTACACGATAACCCATCATCCTCGCAACACAAGATTTGATACGATTTTTAGCATAAGAAATAGGGACACCATTGAAACACTTTCTTTGGTCTTTGGAAATTTTTATGTCTTCAATAAAGGAAAGAATTTTGTTTATTTTCTTTTGGAGGTTTGGGATATTATGAAATCCTATTTCAGGAGCAAGAATTTCAGTGATGGTTGATTGCCACTGGTCTTTTTGACAATCTGTTCCACAAGAACCACAAGAAGGACAAACAAAAAATCCACAAACTCCGCACTCTTTTCTTTTTTCCTCTTCTTCTTCGTCAAAAATAGAGAACCATTCTTTACAATACCAACAACAGTAATTTACTACTTTTTTACATTCATCACATTTTGTTTCAAAATCATTAAGAGTGATATATTTCTCACAGTTCCAACATTTTCCCATTATCCTCTCCCCTCCTCCTTTATTTTCAGAATAGTCTTGACATTAACAACGGCGGGGAGTCCATCTCTATCAGTGATAGAAAGAAAGGGTTCTTCGTAAGCGAGAACTTTTGAGTAAGAAAAAATTTGTCCGTCGTCGAGCTTGATAAACACCTTCTCTTTGCCGACCCACTCTTTCCATTCCATTGTAAGTATCTCTTTTGAATAGAAAGAGGTATTTAAATGTTCTTCACCATTTACCAGTAACCACTCCTTATCTTTCTTAATGTTTATAAATAAGAAGCACGTTGTAAGGGGACAAGGGAGGATATCTAATTACTTCTTTGAGGAGGGTGAAACCTCCTCTTATTTTCTCTCATAGAAAATTATATAAACCCTACCCTACTCCCTATATGAAGGAGGTAAAACCAACGATGGACATACAAGATTACACGAAGGCGACAGGAATGTTCCTTAAAGCCCAAGATGTAAAAGACAATCCAACAGAAGTGTTTGTTATTAAGAGTGAAGGCGAGATGGTGACATCTGAGAAATTCGGAAACACACGACTTCACTTGGTTGGGGAGTTTGCAAAAGAAGACAAGACCTTTGACGTGTCGAAGACTAATGCCCGATTTATCGAGGACAAATTAGGACCAGATACTAAAAAGTGGATTGGTAAGTCGCTTGTTCTTGAAGTGTATAGAACAAAGACCAGCGACGGAAAAATGACCGACGCTTTGAATATTAAAGATGTTGTCGACCCAGAAAAGCTTGAAGTTATAAAATACTAAAAGCTTTTTTTACTTTTTTTTCTTTCCTTTCTTTTTTTACGAAAAAACTCAAACTTTAAAAGAACACGTGATATTAACTTTCTGTGGAGGGAATATAAAAAAGAATGATAAGTCGATTAATAGGCGGGTTCGTCTCAATCTTAATCGGTGTTAGCCTTGTAGGACCAGTATCCACTGAAGTAAACACAGCTGCTGTAACAAACGGTGCTTTGTATAATTCAGCTACATGGGGTGCAACTGTATTGAAACTTGTTCCAGGTTTCTTCGCACTTGGTATCCTTGGTATTGGTATCGCAGTAACATACGGTAGCTTGAGAGACGCAGGAGTCGTTTAAGGAGGTAGCAATCGTGTTACATAAGAATTTTATTTTTATTTTTTCTTTTATTTTAGTATTGACTCTCACACTTGTTAGTGCAGCTCCTCCCCCTCAAGTTTTTGATACTTCGGGAACGAGAGGATATATTCTTCAATATCCTCAATTTGAAGTGATAAAACAAAATAATCCTTTCACGCTTAAAGTTCATGTTTTTAATGCTTCTGATGGTCTTTTGATTACTTCTG
>Ga0180437_10002812_pt1 | contig 26923 bp, 16 predicted proteins | sample SS_ome_4_FD_132410 | JGI IMG/M metagenome (GOLD analysis project Ga0180437, IMG submission 132410) | Hypersaline lake sediment archaeal communities from the Salton Sea, California, USA - SS_3_D_1 metaG | ecosystem: Environmental > Aquatic > Non-marine Saline and Alkaline > Hypersaline >...
CCGGATCATGGGCCAGGCGGTCCAAGTCGTCCTGGTTCTCCTCGCCCAGGGCCAACGCGTAGATTCGCTCCCGCAACAACTCGACGGTCGTATAACGAACCTTGTTCGGGTCGCGGGGATCGGCGATCTGACCGGCCGTCGATTCGACCAGGCCGACAGGAATTTCCAAAAACGCCGCTCGCATGGACATGATCTGTCCAACCATCTCCTTATCATTGTCCCCGGTGGGGATGGCTCGGGGGCGTGACGCGGTCGCTCGCGTCGGCGCCCATCGGCGCCCAGGCGCCACCGCGAATCCTCTTTCTGTTTGGCGGTCGGCCCCCTTCCATTGGTGGGAACATGTGCGATACTCGACCATCTCGATGGACCTTTCAAACGCGGGTTCTGGCTGATCTGGGGCAAGATGCCATGGCTGGGCGCGACGACATGGCGAAGGCGACGGGCTCGCCGCTGGTGCGGCAATGGCTGCTATTGAAAACGCTCTCCTCTCGCGGCCAAGGGATGACGGTGCGGGAGCTGGCCGAGGAGATGGAGGTCAGCGAGAAGACCATCCGCCGCGACCTGGAGACGTTTCTCACGGCCGGGTTTCCCATCGAGGAGGAGCTTGGCGACTTTGGCCGCAAGTATTATCGGCTGGCGTCGCGGGTCCAATCGGCGGAACTGGGCTTCACGTTCGAAGAGGCCCTGGCCCTGTACATGGGCCGGCGGTTTCTCGACCCCCTGGCCGGCACCGTTTTCTGGCAGTCGGCCCAAAATGCGTTTCGCAAAGTGCGGGCGTCGCTGAGCAGCTCCGCCCTGAAGTACCTCGAAAAAGTCGCGGGCAGTCTTCACCAAACCACCACGGGCGCGAGTGATTACGCGATCAAGGCCGACATCGTCGATCGGCTCATGATCGGCGTCGAGGATCGGGTCATTGTCCACATTACGTACCAGTCGCTGCGGGCGACCGAGGCGGTCACCTACGACGTTTACCCCTACGGAATCACGTACCATCGCGGCAAGCTCTATCTGACCGCCCATTCGCCCACGCACGGCGAGGTCCGCACATTCAAGGTCGACCGCATCGAAGAGGCCGAAACCACCCGCCTGCCGTTTACCCGGCCCAAGGACTTCAACATGGAAGCCCACCTGGCCAAGTCGTTCGGCGTGTTTGATGGCGGTGACGGCGAGGTAAAGGTCAAAATCCGCTTCGACCGCGAGGTGGCCCGATACGTGAAGGAAAGCCGCTGGCGCCCCAACCAGAAGCTGACCGAGCAAAAAGACGGCGCCCTGATCGCCGAGTTCGAACTCTCCGGCACGGAAGAGGTGAAGGCGTGGATCTTGAGCTTTGGCAAGCACGCCGAGGCGCTAAAGCCGGAGGAGTTGAGGGCGGGGATCGCGGCGGAGTTGGCTCAGTCGCTGAAGACATACGGAGTTCTGTCAGAGGGCAAGCATTTATGAACGACGTTGATTTCGCGAAGCTGTTCCAACTCCTTACCGGCCATCGGCCTTTCCCTTGGCAGGAAGCACTGTTCGCGCGTTTCGCCAGCGGTGATTGGGCGGAGATCAAAACGATCGACATCCCCACCGGTCTCGGCAAGACGTCCATCATGGCCATCTGGCTAATCGCGCTGGCCTATGTTCGCGACAAAAACGGTAAGCCGCTCTTGCCGCGACGGCTCGTGTATGTGGTCAACCGGCGGACGGTGGTCGATCAATCGACCCGGGAAGCAGAAAAGCTGCGAGCGGAGTTGATCCATCCCCAGGCGCCGGAACTGGTGGAGTTGGCGAGCCGCCTCCGTGAACTGTTTGTGGCTGACGAAGCCGCAGGCAGCGACGCAACGAACGATGTTCAACGCACGCCTTCGGAACACCGATTCGATACATCCAATCGTGCATCCGCAGGAAGCGACGCAACCAACGATGTTCAACGCACGCCACTCGCCATCAGCACCCTTCGCGGCCAGTTCGCCGACAACCAGGAGTGGAGCGCCGACCCGGCCCGCCCCGCCATCATCGCCGGCACGGTGGACATGATCGGCAGCCGGTTGCTCTTCTCCGGCTACCGCATTGGCTTCAAGAGCCGCCCCCTGCACGCGGCCTTCCTCGGCCAAGACGCCCTGTTGATCCATGACGAAGCCCATCTGGAGCCGGCGTTTCAAGAGCTGCTCGAGGCAATCCAAGCTGAACAACAGCGCGAGCGCAAGACAAACGGCGAACTGCCGTGGCCCAAGCTGCGGGTGATGGCCCTGTCAGCCACATCGCGCGGCGCCAATGACGAGGCATCGGATGACGGCTCTACTGAAGAAGCGCAAAGCGGGCGCATCGGCCTGACCGAGAAGGAACAGCGCCCGGAGGAACCGATCCCCGATCCGCCAACCGAACCGATTCATCATGTTTGGCAGCGGCTGACGGCAAAGAAGACCCTGCACCTGCTTCCCAATGAAGACCCGAAAAACCTGGCTGGCGAACTCGCCGACCTAGCCAAAAAACATGGCAAGTCCGGTCAGGCCGTGCTGATCTTCACACAGCGGGTGGACGATGTCGGTACGATCGTGAAGCAACTGCCAGCGGGCGCCACGTTGCAACTCACCGGCACGCTGCGGGGCTTGGAGCGGGATCAGCTTGTCAAAAAGCCGATCTTCCGGCGTTTTTTGCCCAAGTCGAAACGCGCCGATGATGAGCCGACGCCAACAGAGACGGTCTATCTCGTCTGCACGTCCGCGGGCGAAGTCGGCATCGATATTTCGGCCGACCACATGGTGTGCGACTTGTCCTGCCTGGACAGCATGATCCAGCGACTGGGGCGGGTAAACCGGTTTGGCGACGGCAAGGCGGAGATTCACATCGTCCATCCGAAGGCGTTTGACGACAAGAAGAAACCATCGCCATTGGACGCGCCCCGCGAAAAGACGTTAGAGCTATTACGCGACTTCGTTAAAGACGCTCGTTTCGCGGGTAACGCCTCGCCCCTCAACGTGGGCCGGTTCCTCGCCTCTCTCACCGACGAACAGCGAAATGCCGCCTTCACCCCGCCGCCGACCATCCTCCCGGCCACCGACATCCTGTTTGACGCCTGGGCGCTGACCAGCATTCGCGAGAAGATGCCGGGACGGCCTCCCGTGGAGCCATACTTGCATGGGATTCGCGACTGGGAACCACCGGACACCCACGTTGCGTGGCGCGAAGAAGTCGAAGTGGTTACCGGCGAATTGCTTAGCCGATACGAGCCAAAAGACCTCCTGGAGGATTATCCTTTCAAGCCGCACGAGATGTTGCGCGACCGGAGCGAACGGGTATTGGAGCACCTCCAGACGCTCGCGAAGAAGCATCCGTCGGCGCCGATTTGGATCGTGGATGACCAAGGCGCGGTGGAGTTAGGTGTTCTCGGCAAAGTCGCCGATTCCACGGCCACGACGGCGCCTGAAAAGAAGCGGATGCTGACTCGGCTGGACGGGGTCACGGTCCTGCTACCTCCGAACGTGGGTGGCTTGCGCGATGGCCTACTCGACGGCAGCGCCGGCCACTTCGAGTCCACGGTATATGACGTTGCTGATTTGTGGCTCGACGATCAGGGGCGCCCGCGTCGCCTGCGTGTTGGACTTCATGAGAAAGCCGGGAAGATCGACGAGGCGGCCATCAAAGGCATGCGCCGGGTCCGCGGCATCATCTTACCCGCCACGGAAGGCGATGAAGACGCCACGGGACCAACGTGGGACTGGTACACCAGGCCCCTGGGGGACGGACGCACGGCGGCGAAGCCCGTTGGCTGGCAGACGCATGTTGACGATGTCGTGAACCACGCCGAACGGATCGCGGCCAGCCTACTTCGCGGCGACGAGTGGAAAACGCTGTGCGAAGCCATCACCCTTGCCGCGAAACTGCATGACGATGGCAAGCGGCGTGCTCTCTTCCAACATACGCTGGGTAATCGCGACTTCCCCGCGCGGGTCTTGGCCAAGTCGGGGCGATACGGGGCGCGGCTGCCCGAGACCTACCGCCACGAGTTTGGATCGCTCCTGGACGCCGAACAAGACCCCGTGATTCGGGCGCTTGCCGACGAAATGCAAGACGTTGTGCTGCACTTGATCGCCACGCACCACGGACGGGCAAGGCCGCATTTCCCGCGTGACGAGGCGTATGATCCAGAGTCCAACCAGTCCACCACCGACGCGGTGAACAGCGAGGTCCCGCGTCGCTATGCCCGGCTTCAGCGGAAGTACGGTCGCTGGGGATTGGCCTATTTGGAATCGCTGCTCCGCGCCGCGGACTGGGCGGCCAGTGGTCAACCATCCAAATTCGAGAACGAGGAGTCGCCCGCATGAGCAAGTCATCCGAACCTTCGATTAGTGTGAAAGTGGACGTAACCAACCCCGGCCAATTCTTCGCCTGCTGCGGCCTGCTGGAACTGGCTGACCGATTGTGGCCGGGAGCGGAGGGGTGGTTTGATCCTGTCCAGCGAGTTTTCAATATCGGCGGGTGTAAGCAACTCGCGTCTGATGCAACCAGCCAGTTCTGGAAAGCGTTCGCGGGCTGCCCACTTAAGAACACGATGAGCGAAGGCCAAGTCGCGCGGCGCGCGGAGCTGTCCGCCTTACCCAAAAAAGAACTGCTGGCACGGCGGCTGGAAGACGAGAAAAAGGCTTTGGATCGCCGGTGGCGAGAGGCGCCGATTTTGTTCGGTGTCCCGTTTGGTGTTCGCGTCGACTGGTTTCTCGATGGATTCGCCGGTGGTAGCGCCTTCAAGACCTGGGCTGGTCAGCAGTCCGTGCTCGAAATCGCGCTGGCAATGAAGCAACCGATCGAAACCAAAGCGTTTCGCGAGCTATCGAGTGAAAACTGGCTGTGGTTTCGGCAAGGAGGACTGGGGCTGCCATTCAATTTCGATGCGGCGCTAGGACAACAAGGCTCCGGGCTGGATATCGGTTTCAGTCTCGATCCGCTCAAGTCGCTTAACGCCAACATCGCCATGCTAGTCAGCCCCCTGACGGAACTGCTGGCGTTTGTAGGACTCCAGCGTTTTCGTCCCCAGCCGCAAGCGAAGCGTAATCGGTATCGGTACACCTCCTGGTTTCAGCCATTGCGTCCCGAGGTCGCCGCCCCGATATGCTGCGGTTCGATGTCGATTCCTCGGCAAGCCGTCCATGAGTTCCGTCTACTTTACCGGACCAAGTATCTGAAGTCTTTCTTACCCGCAACCCCCGTAGGAGTTTCCTGATGAGCAACGTATTATCCAAGTACGACTCGTGGCTTACCGGTCACGACGGCCCCGCCGCCCTGGTGATTCGCGAGCATCTGATGCCGGTCGAAGGCGAGGACGGGGTGGTCTTTCCACCCACCTTCGCCGGTGGCGCGGGCGCCAGCGGAGGCTACAACATCGACTCCTTTGGCGATGACAACGAGGACAAGAACGTCTGCCTGATCGACAGCGTCGGTTCCCAGGCCAATCGGATCGAACCGATTTTCGCCGATCCACCGTATGCGGCGCTGATTCCGCGAATCGTCGTGAAGGCTGGCGAAAAGGAAGTGAACATCCTGGAAGCCGGCCATCGCGCGGGTGACGCGCTGGTACGGTGTTCCGAATTGCAGGAGGAATTGCACGCCGCGTTTCAAGCCATTCTTGCCGGCAACGCCCAGCCGTTGGCCAAAATGGCGCCGACGTCACTGGTGTTTGGCGTCTGGGATTCCCGCGATACCCAGGCGAAACTGCCACGTCTCGTTTCCTCGACAATCCGCGCCTTCAATGTACGGGCGATGAAACGCGGCGCCGTCTATGTCCCGCCAGTTGACTACTCCAAACTGGATGTGTTCAGCGAAGCCGAGAAGCAAAAGGCGGAAGGCAACACCAAAAGTCCGCTGGCCCAGCGTGGCTTTGTCCATGTGCCCGCCACCGGTTCTCACGGTGGCGTAATCGCCAAAGGCGGCATTCGTCGGGACGCCACCCTGAGCCTGGCGGCGCTCCAGTTGCTCAAGGTGGGCGACGACGCGGACCGCACGCTCAGCCTGCGCCGGTACGCCCTCGGACTAGCCCTGGTTGCCCTGACCGCCAATACCTCGGCCTATCTCCGTCAAGGCTGCAATCTCGTGCCCAATCCCGACAAGCCACGCGAGTTCGTTGTCGTCCATCGCGATGGACGGCGCGACCCGGCGGGACTATCCCATCAGGATGCGTTGGCATTCGCGGAAGTGGCGGCGGAAGCGTTCGGGGTCGGGGAAAGCCGCGCCGTCGATTTTGACAAGAAGAAGGCCAAGGCGGACGTGAAGAAGTAACGCCGAACCGAGGAGGCTCTCATGTCGAACTACTTGAGGATATCGGTGACGTATCTTGATCCTCGCTATCATGGGCGCCAGGACGGGGGCGAGCCAGAGTGGCCGCCGTCCCCGCTCCGGCTCCTGCAAGCAATTGTCGCTACCAGCGCGGACCAGATCGGGATCGACCCCGCGCTCGATCGGGCGTTGGCCTGGATCGAGCAGCAGCCGCCGCCGACAGTTGTCGCTCCGCGGCACGAAGTCGGCGCCGCCTATCAACTGTCAGTGCCCAACAATGCGATGGACCTGGTGGGCCGGGCATGGTCTCGTGGCGCGTACCACGGGTCCGGCGACGCCAACCCCGCCACGCATCGGACAATGAAGACCGTGCGGCCGATTAGAATGGTTGGCGGCGAAACGATCCGTTACCTCTGGCCACTGACGGCGGACGCTGAATTGGATGACGGAGCCATTAACGCGCTGACGACCGCCGCGCGGCGACTCGTGGCCCTTGGCTGGGGAGTCGATTTGGTGTTCGGAAACGCCGATGTTGGCGAGATGCGGGAAGAACCGCCGCTTGACGCCGAGACCTGGAGACCCGCCAACGGCACGGGCAGTGTCACGTTGCGAACACCTATCCGGGGATCGTTGCAAGCCCTTCAGGATCGGCACGCCGCATTCCTCACTCGGCTCGGTTCCGAAGGATTCGTGCCCGTGGAGCCGCTATCGCGGTTCGAGGTTACTCCCTACCGCCGCGCGATCGATCCAGAAAGCCGCCCATACGCCGTCTTTGAACTTCGCAATGACGATGGGGGCTTCTTTACCTATTTTCAGAAGAAGTTGATTCACATCGCGGGCATGGTGCGGCACGTGGCGATCGAGACCATGCGGCTGTCGCCTCCGTTGGACGCGCCCCCTGACTGGCTGAATTCTTACGTGGCGGGCCATTCCGACGATAGCGATTCCATTCATCGCCAACTGTCGTACTTGCCGTTGCCGTCGATCGGGCACGAGCACGTTAGCCCGGCGGTACGGCGCGTGATGCTTGCGGCGCCCATTGGCGATGGCTACTGGATCGAGCACATCGCGCGGCGGCTTGCGGGGCAACGACTCCGTCCCACGCCAGCCACGAAGATCGCCGATCCCCCCACCCTCGTGCGTATCCGTGGCGACAGCGTGACGGGGCACTATACGAAACCCGCCAACCGGTGGGCCAGTGTCACGCCCGTGATCTTGCCGGGGCATGATGACCACAAACCGGCCAAGCGAACCAAGCTGATTTTGAAGGCCCTCGCTCGAGCGGGCATTGACTTGCCATGCGAGTTCGAGCCTTCCGCGATTTCGTACTTTCATAAGTCGCTGACGGCGCACGGCCGCGACCGCGACGGGAAGCAAACCGGATATCGACGCCCCGACCATTTGCGTCGATTTACCGCCGTCCATCTAACATTGAAGTTCCCCGACGGCATAAAGCTGCCCGGTCCCTTGGTCCTTGGCGCTGGGCGGCATTGTGGCTTTGGCCTGATGGCGGGGATTGATGATTGAGAAAATTCTCGGCCTTGACTCATCTCCCGCTCTTTGACAATTCGGTAACACGTTGATTCTTCTCGCGTGGCGCCGGTATGGCGGCGGCGCCGCGCGGGTCCTGGGTGGGGGACGTTCGACCGGGCCTGCGCCGTCATCTGGTCCGCATTCCGCATTCCGCACGCAGCATTCAACATTCCGCCTTCCAACTTCCACTTACGGAAAACCCGTTCCCAGCACGGAGGCGTCCCGATGTTTCACTTGCCTAAAGGAGACTTCGATGGACGCACTGCCCGTTTCGCAACCGCTTTCGCTTCCCGTCGTGACCACTGCCGACGGTTCGCCGCCGCCCTTGTTTTCCGTTGCCGCCCCACTCCGTCCGCGCGACGAGTCGTCCAGGGACACGCGCAGGCCTTCGGCCGCCTATTCGCCGCCAGCCGAAAAACCCCCGGAACCCCAGCCCACGCAGCCCGAACTCCTCCCCGCCCGCATGCTCAACGAGTACGCCTACTGTCCGCGGCTGGCGTATTACGAGTGGGTGCAAGGGGAGTTCGCGCACAACCTGGAAACGCTGGAGGGGCGGTTTGGTCATCGCAATGTGGATAAGCCCACGCGAGCCGAGTTGCCAACGCCATCGGCCGGGGCTCGGGGTTCGGGGCTTGGGGAGGCGGCGGCTGACCAGGTCGAGAACAAGCAGCCCGGCAAGCCCGAGGACGAATCCTTCGGCGCCGGCGACCGCGAGAAGCCGCCCGTGCTGCATCACCGCTCGGTGGAGCTCTCGGCCCCGCGAGAAGGCGTCATCGCCAAGCTCGATCTGATCGATCTCAGTTCGGCCCAGGCCATGCCTGTCGATTACAAACGTGGCAAGGCCCCGGACCTGCCCGAGGGCGCCTGGGAGCCGGAGCGGGTGCAGCTTTGCGCCCAGGCCCTCATCCTGCGGGAGAACGGCTATCACTGCGAAGCCGGCGTGCTGTACTTCATGGGCTCGAAGAAGCGTGTGACGATTCCCATCGACGATGAACTGGTCGATCGCACACGGGAGCTGATCGCCGCGGCCAAGGCCATGGCCGCCGTCGGCAAAATTCCCCCGCCGCTGGTCGATAGCCGCAAATGCCCGCGGTGCAGCCTGGTCGGTATCTGCCTGCCAGATGAGACGAACCTGCTGGCGCATTACGAGTCGAGCGGCGAGAGTCGAGAGTCGAGAGTGGCGCATACGGATGCGAACGCCGATGGCGACGCGACGGGAAGCGACACCCCGCCGGAAGAACGTCAACTGCGGGCATCGAAAATCCGCCGTCTTCAACCCACCGCCGACAACGCCTGCCCGCTCTATGTCCAGCAGCAAGGCGCCTACGTCGGCAAGAGCGGCGATGAGATCACGATCAAGGAGAAGGGCAAGCTCATCGGCAAGGCCCGGTTGATGGATGTCTCGCAGATATGCCTGATCGGCAACGCCCAAATTTCCTCGCAGGCGATGCGGGAACTGTGCGATCGGGGCATTCCCGTGCTGTATTTCAGCTACGGCGGCTGGCTCAGCGGCGTCACGCAGTCGATGATCCACAAGAATGTCGAGCTGCGGATTGCCCAATACGCGGCCGCGGCCAACCCGGCCATCTCGCTGCCCATCGCCAAGGCGATGATCGCCGGCAAGATCAAGAATTGCCGCACGCTGCTAAGGCGGCACATGGACGCCGACACCGAGCACCGCCTGCCGGCCCTGGCCGATTCCGTAAGGACAGTCGAAAGCGCTCCGGCCGCAGAAATCCTCCTCGGCATGGAAGGCAACGCCGCCAAGGTTTACTTCGCTGGCTTTGCGACATTGCTCAAAGGCGATAGCGAGTTCGACCTGACTGCCCGCAACCGCCGCCCGCCAAAGGACCCGGTCAATGCGATCCTGTCCTTCTTGTATGCGCTGCTGGTGAAGGATCTGACGGTGGCCACGCTCGCCACGGGGTTCGATCCGATGCTGGGGCTCTACCATCAGCCCCGGTACGGCCGGCCGTCGCTCGCCCTGGACCTGGCCGAGGAATTCCGCCCGCTGATCGCCGATTCGGTGGCCCTCACGGTGATCAACAACGGGGAGGTCAATCGCGACCACTTCCTCCGCCGCGGCCCGGCCGTCATCCTGACCGCCCCCGGCCGCAAGGCGGTGCTCGCGGCGTTCGAGCGGCGGATGGAGTCGCTCGTCACCCACCCGATCTTTGGCTATCGCATCAGTTACCGAAAAAACCTGTTCGTCCAGGCCCGGTTGCTGGGCCGTGTGCTCACTGGCGAAATTCCAAGCTACCCCGCCTTTTGCACACGATAACCCGCGAAGCCGTCGTCGGCCGCGATGCGCGTGCTGTTTAGCCGTCGTCGGCACATCGACGCCTGACCCGTTTAGCCGTCGTCGGCACGACGACGAGAGACACCATCATGCGAAACGTCTACCTGGTCGCCTACGACATCGCCGACGACAAGCGGCTCCGCAAGGTCTATAAAAAGATGCGGGGCTTTGGCGCCAGCCTGCAGTTCAGCGTGTTTTGCTGCGAACTTTCCGCCAGCGAGAGGCAACTTATGAAAGAGCAGCTTTGGGAAATACTCAACCTGAAAGAAGACCGGATGATGATCGTCGATCTCGGCCCGGTCGGCGCCCGCGGTGATGATTGCATCGAGTTCTGGGGCGAGCCGCGGGAGTCGCCGGAGCGGGGGGCGGTGATTATTTAGATTTGGCATAACAAGGGCGATTCGGAACAGCCATCGTTCTTCGAGGGGCGGTGTGCCCCAAAAACCCCCGGCAGGTCTCGAAAGCGCAAGATAGGCGTTGGTAAGGCTTTACGACGAGGAGCGTTTTCCATGAGCGAATTTTGGACCGGCGAACGCGGACCCCTCGAAATCCGCCTTGTAACCGCTTATGCTATAAGAAGATGCGAGGCGGAGCCCTTCCGCGGCTAAACAGCCGCGGCCACATTGAAGCAACCCTTCCGCCTTGTTCTTCCCCCAAAAATAGGGGGTCCTTCCGCGGCTAAACAGCCGCGGCCACATTGAAGCCGAGAACGCAGGGCGTGCTACAGCGACGAACGGCTGCCTTCCGCGGCTAAACAGCCGCGGCCACATTGAAGCCTTCCTCCTCATCCTCCTCGTATTCGCTGTCGGATGCCTTCCGCGGCTAAACAGCCGCGGCCACATTGAAGCCGTTGCATTGGAGGTAATCTCGTTCCGATACATGTACCCTTCCGCGGCTAAACAGCCGCGGCCACATTGAAGCCACAATGGCGGGGTCGTCTATAATGCGATCTTGTCCCTTCCGCGGCTAAACAGCCGCGGCCACATTGAAGCGGCGTCTTTCGTCGCCGACGTGCACGCACTCGGCAAGCCTTCCGCGGCTAAACAGCCGCGGCCACATTGAAGCCCCGGCATTAGGAGCTGGCGTTGGAGTTACGCTGGAAGCCTTCCGCGGCTAAACAGCCGCGGCCACATTGAAGCGTTGGCTGTGCGGTTTTCATTCACGGCGTGGTGGGGCCCTTCCGCGGCTAAACAGCCGCGGCCACATTGAAGCCGACCTACTACACGCCGCCGGAAGCTCGGTATTCGTCCTTCCGCGGCTAAACAGCCGCGGCCACATTGAAGCGTTGTTTGCCTTTCTGCGACGCCCGCCGGGTTGACCCCTTCCGCGGCTAAACAGCCGCGGCCACATTGAAGCCGCCGTGATGGCGGCTATGTTCAGGCTGGCGGGGGCGCCCTTCCGCGGCTAAACAGCCGCGGCCACATTGAAGCGCGTAATCCGCATAGATATTGTATTGCGGAGCTTCCTTCCGCGGCTAAACAGCCGCGGCCACATTGAAGCCGTGGCCGGCGCCGCCGCGGCGGTCGGGATAACCACCCTTCCGCGGCTAAACAGCCGCGGCCACATTGAAGCAACGACGAGGTCTCATGCTCCGCCGACTCCCCCGCCCCTTCCGCGGCTAAACAGCCGCGGCCACATTGAAGCTATCTCTCGCGGTAAGAGGCAAAAAAGAAGCCTCGAACCTTCCGCGGCTAAACAGCCGCGGCCACATTGAAGCATCGTTGACGGCCGGTCGTCGTTCGCCCCCGCCCGGCCGCCCTTCCGCGGCTAAACAGCCGCGGCCACATTGAAGCTGCCTCTTACTACGATATGTATAATGCAACCGCCGCCCTTCCGCGGCTAAACAGCCGCGGCCACATTGAAGCAGCAATAGGTTGCCCTCGACTTCTTCAGACGCGGCCCCTTCCGCGGCTAAACAGCCGCGGCCACATTGAAGCCGTGTATGGTGGCGCCGCCGTGAAGGTGCGGCAGGTCCTTCCGCGGCTAAACAGCCGCGGCCACATTGAAGCGCGCCTGCGGCGAGACGGATGGCGCCGCGAATCGACCTTCCGCGGCTAAACAGCCGCGGCCACATTGAAGCGCGCTCGAACCGGCGGAACGGCGGCGAAGCAGAGCCATCCTTCCGCGGCTAAACAGCCGCGGCCACATTGAAGCATCCACGAGGAACGCGAGTTTGATCGTAGCGTGTTGGCCTTCCGCGGCTAAACAGCCGCGGCCACATTGAAGCTGGTTGTTATTCTCATATCCCCAAGTCCGGCCTGCGCCCTTCCGCGGCTAAACAGCCGCGGCCACATTGAAGCGACAAGCCTCACAACCGGCTTACCGCTCGCCTCGACCCTTCCGCGGCTAAACAGCCGCGGCCACATTGAAGCCTGGTCACCGGCGGAAGGTGTGACAACGCGCGCATGCCTTCCGCGGCTAAACAGCCGCGGCCACATTGAAGCCATGCCGGGCCTGGCTCCGGCCGGGCCGAGCCGGGCCATCCTTCCGCGGCTAAACAGCCGCGGCCACATTGAAGCCGTTGACTTCCGCGCGCAGTCGGTGCGGCCCAGACAACCTTCCGCGGCTAAACAGCCGCGGCCACATTGAAGCATGACCTCGACCCGAAGGCCGCGGCCGACCTAACGACCTTCCGCGGCTAAACAGCCGCGGCCACATTGAAGCTCGAGGGCGAAGTGGTAGCGGAGGTACGCACCACGCCCTTCCGCGGCTAAACAGCCGCGGCCACATTGAAGCACGCTCCATAAAGCCGGCGAATTTTTTCACTGCGACCCTTCCGCGGCTAAACAGCCGCGGCCACATTGAAGCGCGTAATTCATGTTCGCAATTCTCCTGCGTTATTCTCCCTTCCGCGGCTAAACAGCCGCGGCCACATTGAAGCAAGACTTTATCACGGAATTGGTGCCGACTTCCGGCTCCTTCCGCGGCTAAACAGCCGCGGCCACATTGAAGCTCGAATCTCATCGCATTCTCCCGTGGTTATGCGGCATCCTTCCGCGGCTAAACAGCCGCGGCCACATTGAAGCGGCACGGCCGGCGCCAATGTATCGACGATTCCGCTCCCTTCCGCGGCTAAACAGCCGCGGCCACATTGAAGCGTACTTCACAGTACGAGCGACTATGTTGATCGCAACCTTCCGCGGCTAAACAGCCGCGGCCACATTGAAGCGCTGAACGACTTTCGCGGTACTCATCAATACTCAGCCCTTCCGCGGCTAAACAGCCGCGGCCACATTGAAGCATATCCGGCCGGTCGCCGCTCACCCCCGGTTCGCGGGCCTTCCGCGGCTAAACAGCCGCGGCCACATTGAAGCTAGAAGTCGGCGCCGAAGGCCGCCTTCCGCCCGAGGCCTTCCGCGGCTAAACAGCCGCGGCCACATTGAAGCTTGTTTAACAGCGATACGGCGCTCGAGCAGGACGAACCTTCCGCGGCTAAACAGCCGCGGCCACATTGAAGCCACGTCGCCTATATCAAGGCCGGAGTCGGCGCTAGTCCTTCCGCGGCTAAACAGCCGCGGCCACATTGAAGCATCAATGTGATAGGGGCGTCGGCGTCCTTGCCGACACCTTCCGCGGCTAAACAGCCGCGGCCACATTGAAGCCATATACCTATTTCCTTCTCTGTCCTGGTCCCTGTCCCTTCCGCGGCTAAACAGCCGCGGCCACATTGAAGCCGGCAGTGGCAAGCTGTGGGATCGCTAACTATCACCCTTCCGCGGCTAAACAGCCGCGGCCACATTGAAGCCGCGCGTATTCGATGCGGGCCCGACAGCTCAGAGACACCTTCCGCGGCTAAACAGCCGCGGCCACATTGAAGCGTTTATGCGCCCCGCGTTTGATGCCAGCAAGGGACCCCTTCCGCGGCTAAACAGCCGCGGCCACATTGAAGCTCCATTGCCGACGACAACGCTTCTGCAGACGAGCCGCCTTCCGCGGCTAAACAGCCGCGGCCACATTGAAGCCCCCCGGCTCGCGGGTCACTGGGCGATTCACGCCACCCTTCCGCGGCTAAACAGCCGCGGCCACATTGAAGCTAACCCGGCAAGATGGTCCGTGGGCCGAAGTGCCAGCCTTCCGCGGCTAAACAGCCGCGGCCACATTGAAGCGAAACAAACGCGAAACTCTTTTTCGGCGGCGTGCCGCCTTCCGCGGCTAAACAGCCGCGGCCACATTGAAGCTGGCGTAGTCTGCCGCAATGATTTCGTCTGTGCCAACCTTCCGCGGCTAAACAGCCGCGGCCACATTGAAGCTGGGGATAGATGGCGTAAGAAGCGTGAGGTGTGGCTACCTTCCGCGGCTAAACAGCCGCGGCCACATTGAAGCCAGTTTAACGGCCGGTTCTGTGTCTGCGGGCGATCGTCCTTCCGCGGCTAAACAGCCGCGGCCACATTGAAGCAGGAAACTGGTCGCGCCCGGCGCGCCGAGACTCAAGCCGCCTTCCGCGGCTAAACAGCCGCGGCCACATTGAAGCGTCAGGGTCGATAGTGTGCCCCAACGCCGGGTTCGCCCTTCCGCGGCTAAACAGCCGCGGCCACATTGAAGCCTCCTTCGCCGCGTTGGCGGCGTGTTGACACCACACCCTTCCGCGGCTAAACAGCCGCGGCCACATTGAAGCGATCCACTACGCTTGTAAATTCATCAAACGCGACCACCTTCCGCGGCTAAACAGCCGCGGCCACATTGAAGCGAGCAAGCGCTGTTCGCGGGCAATGGTGGAATCGAGCCTTCCGCGGCTAAACAGCCGCGGCCACATTGAAGCCATCAATCCATCCTCCTAAGTGAGTGGTGAAAAACTCCTTCCGCGGCTAAACAGCCGCGGCCACATTGAAGCACTCGCGCGGACGGCGCCCTCGGATCGACGGAGGCCGCCTTCCGCGGCTAAACAGCCGCGGCCACATTGAAGCTGAGTTTCACATCACACTAGTAGGAGAATGCAATGGCCTTCCGCGGCTAAACAGCCGCGGCCACATTGAAGCGCAATCTTCACCCAACAATCCTCGCCGTGAATGTCGCGCCTTCCGCGGCTAAACAGCCGCGGCCACATTGAAGCGTCGCGGGACGGCGCAACGCTTATGGGACTTTCTCCCCTTCCGCGGCTAAACAGCCGCGGCCACATTGAAGCCGCGCTGCACTCGACGAAATACGCATCGCCGACGGCATCCTTCCGCGGCTAAACAGCCGCGGCCACATTGAAGCGGTCACCTGGACTACAGCGAGTGAACATATTGGCGCCCCTTCCGCGGCTAAACAGCCGCGGCCACATTGAAGCTGGTTCGAGAATTACGCCAGCAACACTATTGCCGAGCCTTCCGCGGCTAAACAGCCGCGGCCACATTGAAGCTATGCGGCGCTCTATGAACGCGAGTTCAACAGCGTGCCTTCCGCGGCTAAACAGCCGCGGCCACATTGAAGCAGCCTTGAGCAGCAGGGCGCCCTTGACTATGCGAAACCTTCCGCGGCTAAACAGCCGCGGCCACATTGAAGCTGAACAACACGCCGGCGATGGCAAGAGACAACTACATCCTTCCGCGGCTAAACAGCCGCGGCCACATTGAAGCGTGTGGTGGTTAATTGGTTGCGTTAGGCGGTCGCGACCTTCCGCGGCTAAACAGCCGCGGCCACATTGAAGCGCGGTTGTCCGCAATCCCTATGTGCGAAGCTTGTCGCCCTTCCGCGGCTAAACAGCCGCGGCCACATTGAAGCCTCGGCAAAGGCATACGCGACCACGTCTGCCCACTCCCTTCCGCGGCTAAACAGCCGCGGCCACATTGAAGCCTGTTCGCCGGTGTGCGTGGCGTCGGTGTGGTACCACCTTCCGCGGCTAAACAGCCGCGGCCACATTGAAGCGCCGGTTCGCTGGCCGTGCTGCTGCGGCGGCCGCATCCTTCCGCGGCTAAACAGCCGCGGCCACATTGAAGCAAGTTACGCTTGAAGGTTTGCCCGAACTGATGCGGGTCCTTCCGCGGCTAAACAGCCGCGGCCACATTGAAGCAGCTCTTGCAGCTTAACACTGTATTGTTCGGCGGGAGCCTTCCGCGGCTAAACAGCCGCGGCCACATTGAAGCGTTCTTTCTCCCGTGTTATGCGGCCGAAGCCGCGGGCCTTCCGCGGCTAAACAGCCGCGGCCACATTGAAGCCTGCGACTAGAAAGTTGGGGGGCGTACGCATGAACGCCCTTCCGCGGCTAAACAGCCGCGGCCACATTGAAGCCGCCGAACCCGGACGCACCTTCGCCAGACCCGGCGACCTTCCGCGGCTAAACAGCCGCGGCCACATTGAAGCCGATTAACTTTATCGCTCGTACCGTGAAGTACGAAGCCCTTCCGCGGCTAAACAGCCGCGGCCACATTGAAGCCACTGAGCGCCAGAAATTCACGAGCAGGCTGTCTATCCTTCCGCGGCTAAACAGCCGCGGCCACATTGAAGCGGGGACGATTCCAACATCGGCATCAAGCTTGGCGACCTTCCGCGGCTAAACAGCCGCGGCCACATTGAAGCCTGGTGAGGCCAGTGCACAAACGGGAGAATCTGGCGGCCTTCCGCGGCTAAACAGCCGCGGCCACATTGAAGCCTCTGCCTGCTTTTCGGCCGCACGCTGTTCTCGCACCTTCCGCGGCTAAACAGCCGCGGCCACATTGAAGCCTTTCCCTTTGTTAACGACTTTTGCGCCACCTTCGCCCTTCCGCGGCTAAACAGCCGCGGCCACATTGAAGCACTTCGTCGTTCCGGCCCTCAGTGGCGTCGCCACGCCCTTCCGCGGCTAAACAGCCGCGGCCACATTGAAGCCCCCAGCCGGGCCCGCATTTTCCGCGGGCCGTGAAACCTTCCGCGGCTAAACAGCCGCGGCCACATTGAAGCGGCGATGAGGCTCATCTGCTTGAGGGCACGGAGCGCCCTTCCGCGGCTAAACAGCCGCGGCCACATTGAAGCTAGTATGTCGAGAACGTGGCGTGACCAGTCGCGATCGCCTTCCGCGGCTAAACAGCCGCGGCCACATTGAAGCGAGTCTGTTATTTCTGCGACGTTTTCCTTTCCGTTCCCTTCCGCGGCTAAACAGCCGCGGCCACATTGAAGCGTCCTCTCACCGCACGGCCTTGCGCGGTGAGCAATCCCTTCCGCGGCTAAACAGCCGCGGCCACATTGAAGCCGCCAGTGGCAAGCGGTGGGGTCGCTGACCATCACTGCCTTCCGCGGCTAAACAGCCGCGGCCACATTGAAGCAGAAAACACCGTGCGAGCATACGCCGGGCTCTGGCGCCTTCCGCGGCTAAACAGCCGCGGCCACATTGAAGCTTACCGCCTCGCCCTCACCCATAGCCGCGTCGCCAACCTTCCGCGGCTAAACAGCCGCGGCCACATTGAAGCTTTCACTCCCCCCTCGTGGTTTTCCTGTTGTGGCACCCTTCCGCGGCTAAACAGCCGCGGCCACATTGAAGCTCCGCAACCGTGATAGTCGCCACCGTGGCATTGTCCCTTCCGCGGCTAAACAGCCGCGGCCACATTGAAGCTAAATCCTCCTGCGAAAACAAGCCATCGGCGACCACCCTTCCGCGGCTAAACAGCCGCGGCCACATTGAAGCGCTGTACCGAATCGGCGTTCCGAAGAAAAACGCCGACCTTCCGCGGCTAAACAGCCGCGGCCACATTGAAGCCACATCCAGAAACGCCCTCATGAACTCTGCTGCGACTCCTTCCGCGGCTAAACAGCCGCGGCCACATTGAAGCAGGTACACCACCTGGCCGGCCGTAATAGTCGCGCCGCCTTCCGCGGCTAAACAGCCGCGGCCACATTGAAGCTCGCACGTCGGGTCGGTCGATCGATTCATCCAAGTGCCTTCCGCGGCTAAACAGCCGCGGCCACATTGAAGCACCAGGTTTTCGGCGACGATAGTATCGGCTGCTTGCCCTTCCGCGGCTAAACAGCCGCGGCCACATTGAAGCGATTTTGTTTACCCAGCGGTTCCACCGAAATTCGACCCTTCCGCGGCTAAACAGCCGCGGCCACATTGAAGCCATCTCTGGCGTAACGCCGCTCATAATAGCCAAAGACTGCCTTCCGCGGCTAAACAGCCGCGGCCACATTGAAGCTCACTGGGTGCCGCTGGTCGCTGCGGGATCATGCTGCCTTCCGCGGCTAAACAGCCGCGGCCACATTGAAGCCAGTCTCCTCCAGCGCCCAGGGCGCCTCTTGCACGGCCCTTCCGCGGCTAAACAGCCGCGGCCACATTGAAGCACGCTCCGCAAGGTATTCGACGGAAGCGACACTGGCGACCTTCCGCGGCTAAACAGCCGCGGCCACATTGAAGCCCAACAAGGCGGCGGTCGCGGCACGTCTCGCAGGCAACCTTCCGCGGCTAAACAGCCGCGGCCACATTGAAGCATTTTATTTTGCGGCCGCCAGGCGCCTTGCCATCGACCTTCCGCGGCTAAACAGCCGCGGCCACATTGAAGCCATCTGCTGGACGGCGAGACAATGATAGAGGTAGTCCTTCCGCGGCTAAACAGCCGCGGCCACATTGAAGCATCATTGTTGACGAATGCCATATGATTCCGTTTGAACCTTCCGCGGCTAAACAGCCGCGGCCACATTGAAGCGCAATCTTGTCTTGCTGATCCGCCACGGTCGCCCACCTTCCGCGGCTAAACAGCCGCGGCCACATTGAAGCACGTCGCCGGTGTGGCAGGCGCCGGTGTAGTACCACCCTTCCGCGGCTAAACAGCCGCGGCCACATTGAAGCGATTCCTTTGTGATGGTTATTGTTCGTCGTCTTCGTCCTTCCGCGGCTAAACAGCCGCGGCCACATTGAAGCGGTTTTGGCCTCGATCTGATGCGGCCAGTCGGTTTTGCCTTCCGCGGCTAAACAGCCGCGGCCACATTGAAGCTGTGTGGCGGCTACGTGATACCACACTTCGCCGTCCCTTCCGCGGCTAAACAGCCGCGGCCACATTGAAGCTGGGCGACGATGGCAAACTCCCACACGGGATTCGTCCCTTCCGCGGCTAAACAGCCGCGGCCACATTGAAGCCTGCCTCTGCGGTTTCCTGCGGCCGCAATTGCACCGACCTTCCGCGGCTAAACAGCCGCGGCCACATTGAAGCCGTCGCCGATGTAGCAGGCGCCGCCGTAGTACCGCACCCTTCCGCGGCTAAACAGCCGCGGCCACATTGAAGCTCTCAGCCGCAATTCCACAGCGCGCCGAAGCGTGCCGTGCCTTCCGCGGCTAAACAGCCGCGGCCACATTGAAGCCCTGCGACCACCGAATCGCGTAGGCACACGTGAGCGCCCTTCCGCGGCTAAACAGCCGCGGCCACATTGAAGCCCGAACATGGTAGCCGAGCATACTTCCGAGGAATCGCCCTTCCGCGGCTAAACAGCCGCGGCCACATTGAAGCGTAATCGTGCCATACACACGATCGCGCGCAGCCTTGCCTTCCGCGGCTAAACAGCCGCGGCCACATTGAAGCAATCTTGCTTTCCGTGTTCGCGATGGTTGTTGTGTACCTTCCGCGGCTAAACAGCCGCGGCCACATTGAAGCGTCCGCGCTTGCCGCATCGACATCATACTCCGTTGTCCTTCCGCGGCTAAACAGCCGCGGCCACATTGAAGCCGCCACACACGACCCGCGGCTTCGGCCGCATAACCACCCTTCCGCGGCTAAACAGCCGCGGCCACATTGAAGCTTGCTTGGCGTCCTGATGAGTCCCCCACCCCGGATCCCTTCCGCGGCTAAACAGCCGCGGCCACATTGAAGTCGTAGGTAATGATGCTGCCCGCTGTATCGCCACCGAGACCTTCCGCGGCTAAACAGCCGCGGCCACATTGAAGTGGCGGATGCCGCTGCATGTTCCGCCCCGTGCGGAACCCTTCCGCGGCTAAACAGCCGCGGCCACATTGAAGTGCTATCTAGGTCTTGCGGATACTGGAGGATATGCTGCCTTCCGCGGCTAAACAGCCGCGGCCACATTGAAGTTGTAGTTGTCATCGCTTTCTCCCGTGTTATGCGGCCGCCTTCCGCGGCTAAACAGCCGCGGCCACATTGAAGTTACTGCCTGGCGATTGGGATTGCGCAGATTCAGGCGGCCTTCCGCGGCTAAACAGCCGCGGCCACATTGAAGTGGCATGGCTAGAGCGGGGCCTGGCCCGGCTTGGAACGCCTTCCGCGGCTAAACAGCCGCGGCCACATTGAAGTTCCTGGGCAGGTGATTGCGGACGAAGACGACGACTGCCCTTCCGCGGCTAAACAGCCGCGGCCACATTGAAGTGTCTTCTTCGGACGGCAATTCGCTTGCGTCGGTTGGCCTTCCGCGGCTAAACAGCCGCGGCCACATTGAAGTTCCGCGCTTGCCGCATCGACATCATACTCCGTTGTGTCCCTTCCGCGGCTAAACAGCCGCGGCCACATTGAAGTCGGCTTCGCCTCTCTGGCGTGACGTTCCACCGCAATCCTTCCGCGGCTAAACAGCCGCGGCCACATTGAAGTCAAACGACCCGCTCTTGCCGCTCGATGGCCGCCAATCCTTCCGCGGCTAAACAGCCGCGGCCACATTGAAGTAGCGCTACTAGCGGGGCCGTCGAGGTGGCGATCGATCCTTCCGCGGCTAAACAGCCGCGGCCACATTGAAGTCGTGACCACGTGTGGCCAGTGTCTCGGATCGTCGCCCCTTCCGCGGCTAAACAGCCGCGGCCACATTGAAGTCGCCTCCGCCCTCTCGCGAGGGGGCGGGGTCGGCCACCTTCCGCGGCTAAACAGCCGCGGCCACATTGAAGTGCGACCTTCGCGTGTGTTCATGCGCGGAACTGTTCGCCTTCCGCGGCTAAACAGCCGCGGCCACATTGAAGTACCATATCGTACATCTTGAACGTGTCCGTAGCCGACCTTCCGCGGCTAAACAGCCGCGGCCACATTGAAGTCGGTCTTCGAGCCGGTCGAGGAAAACCCGCTCGGCCGCCTTCCGCGGCTAAACAGCCGCGGCCACATTGAAGTATCGTCGCCCGGCGTCTCATAGGAGCACACGGCATCCTTCCGCGGCTAAACAGCCGCGGCCACATTGAAGTCCGCGCTCCCGATCCACAGCGCCGCCGACCCCATCCCTTCCGCGGCTAAACAGCCGCGGCCACATTGAAGTCACAGTCGCGAAAGAAGTCCGTGAATGGTGTTTAACCTTCCGCGGCTAAACAGCCGCGGCCACATTGAAGTCAAAGTTTGTGCGTATTGTGCCACAACAGAAAAACCCCTTCCGCGGCTAAACAGCCGCGGCCACATTGAAGTCGCTACTATCGGCGATTTCGACGGCACTGAATACATCCTTCCGCGGCTAAACAGCCGCGGCCACATTGAAGCGGTTCACTCATGGTTCGCTTTCGGGGTCGGGGACGACCTTCCGCGGCTAAACAGCCGCGGCCACATTGAAGCTTCTTGAATAATGTCGGCATGGGCATCCGTTACATCCTTCCGCGGCTAAACAGCCGCGGCCACATTGAAGCGATAAGGCCGAACCAACCTTGCCACCGAACGATCGTGCCTTCCGCGGCTAAACAGCCGCGGCCACATTGAAGCTGTTGCATATGGATTCCGCTTAATGTCATCCTTACCCACCTTCCGCGGCTAAACAGCCGCGGCCACATTGAAGCGCACGATTTCAGCGAGCCATTTAAGCGTCGTGCCGACCTTCCGCGGCTAAACAGCCGCGGCCACATTGAAGCCTCAACGCCGCCAGATCGCTCCTGAGCTTCTGCACCCTTCCGCGGCTAAACAGCCGCGGCCACATTGAAGCGGACGACGACGAAAAACGCAAGGCCGATCAAGCCGCCTTCCGCGGCTAAACAGCCGCGGCCACATTGAAGCTTGACCCTGGTGATGGCGTTGCAGGCGCTGCTGGCGATCCTTCCGCGGCTAAACAGCCGCGGCCACATTGAAGCGGCAAGTTCGAGGCCACGATTAAGCCGATGTAGTGGCCCTTCCGCGGCTAAACAGCCGCGGCCACATTGAAGCCGACCCGTTATCGGCGATGGCGGAAGCGAACGCGAACCTTCCGCGGCTAAACAGCCGCGGCCACATTGAAGCTTCATCAGCTCCAACAGGCTCAAAATCAGGCGGCACGCCTTCCGCGGCTAAACAGCCGCGGCCACATTGAAGCCTTGTCCGCATTGCGGCGAGGAATTTGTGCCGAAATCCTTCCGCGGCTAAACAGCCGCGGCCACATTGAAGCTCCTTTGTTAATGATGGTTACGCGGAAATCTGGTCCCCTTCCGCGGCTAAACAGCCGCGGCCACATTGAAGCAGTAATGGCAGGTTGCGGTATCATTACACTCCGCCGCCTTCCGCGGCTAAACAGCCGCGGCCACATTGAAGCTCGGCAGGATGCGAAATGATCCAGCGTTTAAGGGCGCCCTTCCGCGGCTAAACAGCCGCGGCCACATTGAAGCCATCCTTTACACGGCCGCTACAGACCACTGCGGCATCCCTTCCGCGGCTAAACAGCCGCGGCCACATTGAAGCGTTGGCTGCTTGTCCACACTCTATTCACCGTCCGGCCCTTCCGCGGCTAAACAGCCGCGGCCACATTGAAGCCCGAAGCAAAATACAGTGGTGAAAATGAAGGGGCTTCCTTCCGCGGCTAAACAGCCGCGGCCACATTGAAGCCACCTTGCCCGAAAATCACCACGCCGACAAAACGCCCGCCTTCCGCGGCTAAACAGCCGCGGCCACATTGAAGCTTAGGCTTCCGCTTGCCGGCGACGCATCATACCCGCCCTTCCGCGGCTAAACAGCCGCGGCCACATTGAAGCTCGCGAGTCAATAGGCTTTCCGTTCAACGGCGTAAGCCCTTCCGCGGCTAAACAGCCGCGGCCACATTGAAGCCCTGGGACTGTAGTGCGAATTGTATCAATGGGTGCTCCTTCCGCGGCTAAACAGCCGCGGCCACATTGAAGCGAAACGACCCCCCCTTTTTTTCCCACTCACACGGAGACCCTTCCGCGGCTAAACAGCCGCGGCCACATTGAAGCGGCGATGTGGCCGACGTGTCCAACTTGCACGGCCGTCCCCTTCCGCGGCTAAACAGCCGCGGCCACATTGAAGCGCAGACGCGGCAAGTGATTTCGTTGCCGCCTATCGCCCCTTCCGCGGCTAAACAGCCGCGGCCACATTGAAGCGATGGTCTCGGCGCGATGCTCGATAGTTTCGGCGTCCCCTTCCGCGGCTAAACAGCCGCGGCCACATTGAAGCGTCTGTTACTTGCCCGCCAATGTCGCCTAGCAGGTCCCCTTCCGCGGCTAAACAGCCGCGGCCACATTGAAGCTTAAGGAGAGACAAAATCATGGGACTGCTTGACAAGCCCTTCCGCGGCTAAACAGCCGCGGCCACATTGAAGCGGCGCCGCGCACACCGGCGACGTACAGGAAGGATGCCCTTCCGCGGCTAAACAGCCGCGGCCACATTGAAGCTCCGATGCCCTCTTCTCGTCTTCGGTCAACCTGGTCCCCTTCCGCGGCTAAACAGCCGCGGCCACATTGAAGCTGCGAGGCGCCGGTGTAGTACCACACGTCGCCGCCGCCCTTCCGCGGCTAAACAGCCGCGGCCACATTGAAGCCGTCGCCGGTGTGGCAGGCGCCGTCGTAGTACCGCCCCTTCCGCGGCTAAACAGCCGCGGCCACATTGAAGCGTCACGATGGTGGAGCCTGGCACGGGCGTCTGGCGGCCCCTTCCGCGGCTAAACAGCCGCGGCCACATTGAAGCTGGCACTTAATTTTGCGGGTATAGGTATAGGGGGGGGCCTTCCGCGGCTAAACAGCCGCGGCCACATTGAAGCTAAGCTTCGCTTCGCTCACGCCAACTTTCGCCGAATCCCTTCCGCGGCTAAACAGCCGCGGCCACATTGAAGCTACCACTTCATCACCAAAACTATTCACCGTCACCGACCTTCCGCGGCTAAACAGCCGCGGCCACATTGAAGCGCGCTCTATGAGCGCGAGTTCAACAGCGTGCCAGACGTCCCTTCCGCGGCTAAACAGCCGCGGCCACATTGAAGCCAAGAGTTCTGGGAGTCGGTGGCGAGTAACGTGGAGCCCTTCCGCGGCTAAACAGCCGCGGCCACATTGAAGCGCCGTAGTTGTATCAGTGCCAACCGTCAGCGTCATGCCCTTCCGCGGCTAAACAGCCGCGGCCACATTGAAGCGCTGTAGCCCCAGCAACGAGCACGCATCTTAACCAGCCCTTCCGCGGCTAAACAGCCGCGGCCACATTGAAGCCGTATCATTTTTTCCATCGCCGAAGACAACGCTTCAGCCCTTCCGCGGCTAAACAGCCGCGGCCACATTGAAGCGCTTGTCGCCGCAAAGCAATCCACTTGTACCCGCGCCCTTCCGCGGCTAAACAGCCGCGGCCACATTGAAGCGCCGGTATAGGTATAGGAGGGGGGGGACCAGTGGGACCCTTCCGCGGCTAAACAGCCGCGGCCACATTGAAGCGGGGCTACGCTTACGCTTCGCGGGTGTTCCAGACGCCCTTCCGCGGCTAAACAGCCGCGGCCACATTGAAGCTTGAAATCCAGCCCGCCGACAACGGAACATGGGCAACCCTTCCGCGGCTAAACAGCCGCGGCCACATTGAAGCGTTCCGCACGACTCGAAATAGGGCGCGTCGATACACCCCTTCCGCGGCTAAACAGCCGCGGCCACATTGAAGCCGGCCGCCACTGCCGCCCGCCAACCTATAGGCGCCACCCTTCCGCGGCTAAACAGCCGCGGCCACATTGAAGCATCGACTAGAACCAACGCAATTAGGCGCCGTTCAGCGTCCTTCCGCGGCTAAACAGCCGCGGCCACATTGAAGCAGTTCCGTCCCCGCCCTGTCTCGCGACGGGGCGGCGCCTTCCGCGGCTAAACAGCCGCGGCCACATTGAAGCCCGCTCGCCTCGACAGCCCGCTCGACTTCCGCGCCCCTTCCGCGGCTAAACAGCCGCGGCCACATTGAAGCGCAAGTACGCTGGCTTTGGTTAAAACGTCGCTGACTCCTTCCGCGGCTAAACAGCCGCGGCCACATTGAAGCACTTGTTGCGGTGGCCATCGCTCTGTGTTGATGAACCCTTCCGCGGCTAAACAGCCGCGGCCACATTGAAGCGCATCACTACCACAGGCGCATCGTCGCGGCGTGCAACCTTCCGCGGCTAAACAGCCGCGGCCACATTGAAGCTCCCGACACCTGGTCCGCCATACAGTACGAGCTTTGCCTTCCGCGGCTAAACAGCCGCGGCCACATTGAAGCGCTTCAAAATGCGGGAGTCCGGTTCGTCCGGCGCGTCCTTCCGCGGCTAAACAGCCGCGGCCACATTGAAGCGACAAGTGTCTCTCGACAATCGGCGGTGATATGAGCACCTTCCGCGGCTAAACAGCCGCGGCCACATTGAAGCGAGTCGCGGTACGTCACGGGTGGCGGGCCGATCAATCCCTTCCGCGGCTAAACAGCCGCGGCCACATTGAAGCGTAATCACAACCCAACCACTTGATTCGTTGACGTGCCTTCCGCGGCTAAACAGCCGCGGCCACATTGAAGTGAGGTACGCGCCGCATAAATTCTGTCGGCAAGCTCCCCTTCCGCGGCTAAACAGCCGCGGCCACATTGAAGTTCGCCAACAGAAACTACCACGAAATCGCTGTTCTCCCTTCCGCGGCTAAACAGCCGCGGCCACATTGAAGTATCTTCGACCGGTTGAATCTCCGCAACCCCAATCCCCCTTCCGCGGCTAAACAGCCGCGGCCACATTGAAGTGCTACCACGTGCGGCGAGCAGCCAAGTACCTGACGCCCTTCCGCGGCTAAACAGCCGCGGCCACATTGAAGTGAGCGCCGCGGTGGCCTGGGCGATGTCGCCGCCACTCCTTCCGCGGCTAAACAGCCGCGGCCACATTGAAGTCAGGTAACGAATAACGGTTTTTTGCGGTAATCAGATCCTTCCGCGGCTAAACAGCCGCGGCCACATTGAAGTCGGCTGGCCAGGTGGTGTACCTCGACGACAGCAACCCTTCCGCGGCTAAACAGCCGCGGCCACATTGAAGTTGCCGTTGTGGCGGCCGCCGCTGTGGTACCACACCTCCCTTCCGCGGCTAAACAGCCGCGGCCACATTGAAGTCAGTTCTTACGGAACTCGTCTTGTTTGGTCACGTCCCCCTTCCGCGGCTAAACAGCCGCGGCCACATTGAAGTCTGGCGCTCAGTGCAACTGCGGCCGCAGGAAACAGCCTTCCGCGGCTAAACAGCCGCGGCCACATTGAAGTGACGGGAGTCCGCATCGATTCGAAGATTGACTTGCCGCCTTCCGCGGCTAAACAGCCGCGGCCACATTGAAGTGATAGTCTCGGCGCGATGCTCGATAGTCTCGGCGTCCCTTCCGCGGCTAAACAGCCGCGGCCACATTGAAGTCCTCCTGGTTGCCAGTCACACCACGCGGCCACGAATTCCTTCCGCGGCTAAACAGCCGCGGCCACATTGAAGTCATCTTCACACGATTCGAACGGCCACTGTGAATGTCCTTCCGCGGCTAAACAGCCGCGGCCACATTGAAGTCTCCTTAATTCCTGACGGCGGAAATGGTGGATAGTCCCCCTTCCGCGGCTAAACAGCCGCGGCCACATTGAAGTCATCGTTCTTCTCCCGTGGTTGTGCGGCCGAAGCCGCCCTTCCGCGGCTAAACAGCCGCGGCCACATTGAAGTCCTCATACGTTGGTTGGTCGAGCAGGCCGCGGTGCGGGTGCAGGCGTTTCGTCTCGGCAGCGGTGTAGGAGTCGATGAATTCGTCCCACTGGCCGCTGGCGTGGATCGAACGTAGCGAGAGCATCGCCTGGGCGC
>Ga0180437_10002814_pt1 | contig 26911 bp, 57 predicted proteins | sample SS_ome_4_FD_132410 | JGI IMG/M metagenome (GOLD analysis project Ga0180437, IMG submission 132410) | Hypersaline lake sediment archaeal communities from the Salton Sea, California, USA - SS_3_D_1 metaG | ecosystem: Environmental > Aquatic > Non-marine Saline and Alkaline > Hypersaline >...
CTGCGGCCACTTCTCGGCTGTAAAGCTGATCTCGACTGGCAGGTCGCCAGGCTCACATTTGAGCTTGGTATACCACGCAGCAGTCTCGTACAGAATTACGTGGTCGAAATGTCCATGCTTCCGGAGGGTACCGACTTTCGCGAATGACCAGCCCATGATAATCCTCCCGAAATGACAACTTGCCCATTTGAGTATACTCCAGGATAGGGGAGGATGCAAGAAATACGGGCGTATTTTTGTGGCCTTGCGAGCCGCCGCCCGGACGCCTGGGCACTTATGTCAAGTAACCCTGGCCCCTGGGGCCGCTGGCCAGGGGGCCGGGCTTGGTACCCGGCCCCCTGGGGGGGCTAGTTCCATCTGGGGTCCAGCTCGGCCTGCCCTAGTACAGTCTGCAACAGCCAGGTAAGTTCGGGGGCCTCGCGTACCTTGCTGTCGGCGTAGTCCGCCAGGTCCGCCCGGTGGTCACCGGCCACGATCCACAAGCTACCGATTCCGTCAAGAACTCGCTCTGTCAGGTGGTTCAAGACTTTGGAATCGCTGCCCACAAAAACCGCCCCAATCAGACATTTGAGGCGTCCTTCGAGGTCGTCAGCGACCTCGCAGGCCAATTCGACGAAGGGGGGAAGGCTTTCGGTATTCATCGGTTTGCCCTTTGGTCGAGTCGTTCGTTTGCGAGGCCCTTCGCCTCGCGTTCACTGATTCAAAAGGCATGCCGCGTTCTGTTCGTTGTATAATTATGAAAAAAAACTTGCCCTGGCCAGCGGAGGTAACCGGCCAGGGCATGGGCAAGTAAGCAGGCCACGAGCCTGCGGGCTAGTCTGTCTTGGGTTCGACTTCCTCCCAGGTTTCCAACAGGTTGAAGCGTATCCCAGGCCACTGATTACTGCGGAGGCGGCTCGGGAGCTTCTGTAGGCAAGCATCGCGGATAGCAGCGGCCAGGCCGGGCGTTCCACCGTCCTTGTATGCCTGGAAGTCTACCACGACCTCGATGTCGCGGGCCATCCACTGGCCATCCTCGAACCCGATAATCATGCTCGCCTTTGCCTTGTACGGTTTGTCCTTAGTTGTCATTGCTTCGCTCCAGAATTTCGCAGAAGGCCCCTAGCGGCTCGTGTGTGAGCCGCTAGGGGGTCGGGGCTATTCCGCCTTGGCCGCAGCCTTCGCGGCCTTCTTGGCCTCCCTGGCGGCTTTCTTAGCCGCCCGGTCTCTGGCCTTCTCTACATCCTCGGGGAACCAGACAACGCGGGTCAGGTTCGTGACCTTTGCATCGCCGCAGTACTTGTCGGTTTGATGGTTCTTGACGGTCCCGATGATGGCGAAGAACCCATCATCGTCGGTATCGAACTCTTCGGGGGCGGTGGTGGTCCACCAGGTATAGCGGTTGCCCTTGCGATCCTCGAACTTGACGATTTCGAGGAACTTGGCCTCGGCGTAGCTGTGGCGGTAGCCGTAGTTATCCTCCCCCATCACCTTGCGAAAGATAACCTTGACTTCCAGGGGATTACCCGTGAGGCCGAGCTTGTCTTTGGGTTTGCCCTGCCACTCTGAAACCTTGGCCTCGGCTTGCTCGGCGGCTTTTTCTTCCTCGCGGCGGATGCTGAAGGGGACCGAAACGAGGATACCGAAGTCTTTTTGGCGGACATAGCCGAGCTTGGCCAGAACTGCCAAGTTCCGCTGGTAACCCTCGCTGGCCGCGAACGACTCAACATCACGAGCCTTAAGCTCGTCAAGCCACGCATTGGCCTTGCGGGCCAGGTCGGCCGTACGCTTGAAGGCCTCGGGGCTGATAACTTGCTCGGGCTTGCCCTTGGGGTCTTCACCGGCCGCGATGTAGCTTTCGACCCAAACGGCCGTAGCAACGCGGGTTTCGGTGGCGTTCTTGCGGTTGCAGTAACCGTAGGTCTCGATCGCGGCAGACGCGAAGCTGATGATGTCCCGGATCGGCCAGACGCGGGGGCCACGGCCACCACCGTAGCCATAATCGTCCCAGCCGTCGCCAGCAACCAAGTCAACGAAATCGGTCAGGAAGCTGGCCATGTTGGTGAGTCGCGAGGCATCGACGCCGAGGTAGTCACTCAAGCAGGTCGAACCGACCTGGGCCGTCTGGCCGTCATCGTGGGCCAAGACGAAGGTTTTGTTGCGGCGACGCTTGTAGCCGCAGTGGTCGCAGTTCTGGGGGGTATCGCGGTACTTGGCGGGCATCGTCTCACCGGGAACCTCGCGAATCAGATTCAAAGTCTCCGGCTTGGAGATTTCCTTGCCGTCCTTGTCGAACTCGGCATTGTGGAACATATGCTCGATAACGGCCACCAGCCGCCAGCCCGCAAGCTTCACAATCGAGTCAACGCCCAGCCGGACCTCGACGCAGGGGACGGTCCGGCGATTCTCGCGAACGCCGTCCCAATTGTACGTAGCCTCGCAAACCTTGACGTACTGCGTGAACGGTTCCTCGGTTTCGTTGTCGGTGACCTCGAAATACAGCCGAGGTACGCCGAGCTTGTCGGCCCGTTTCTGGAGCTTCTCAATTGCCTCGGTCAGGGCTTCCAGCCGAAACCGGGGGACGATCACGCTGTTGTAAAGGGGGGTAGAATCGCTCATTGACTAGACCTCCGATTGTGGTTTACTTGCCCATTAGAGTATACCACACGTCACGGTCAGAGTCAAAAAATACAGGCGTATTTCTACGCCGGAGGTTTGGGCAACGGATGCCAGTGGGTCACACCGTCGAGGTAATACCCATCGGGTCCTACCAGGACCCATCTCGGATAGAATGTAGAATCTTCATGCTCCCGTAGACAGGCCTGGAGCACCCTACGGCCGTCCCAGGCAAGAACGTACTCGCTATCCGTGAATGGGGGGTAGTGATCGCCCTGCGAGGGCTTAGTTTCCGGGTACGGCTGCCAGCCATCTGTCATAACTTAGCCCTTTCCAGGCAATGGCGGTAATGGCCGCCAATGGGTTACGCAAGTTTGGCGATAGCCATCCGGGCCACTTTCGATCCACTCGGGATCGAACCCGGTTTCCGAGGCGTCGATCTGTTCTAGCCGCCCGATGTAGATTTCCCGACCATCGGTGAATAGAACCTCGTGGCTGTAGAAATCGTACCCGATCAGACACTCTTTCTCGTTGTTGGGAGGTCGAGTTTCCGGGTACGGCTGCCAGCCGTCAGGGTCTGTCACGGGTACTTGGGCCATCAGTAAACCCCTTATTTGTTCTCTTCTGACTCGCTTATCAACTTCGCGGCTACCAGCCGCCAGTTGACCTGCTCTAATCCCTTTTCGACCATCGACATAGCCCACTGAGGTATATCATCAAAACCATCGTCGATGTTGTCGAAATGCTGCCTCAGAATCTCTGAAAGGGTCTGGACAGCCGCCTCCAAACTGTCGGCCTCTGCAAGCACTTTCCGGGCTCTCGCAGGCCAAACATGCTCAAACAAATGCCGACAGGTTAGATACCTCCAAATCGGATCATCCCAATCGCTTAAGTCTATTTGGGCCATCGTTAACTACCTCCGGCCAGGGCCATCGCGTCGTCAAGCTGGGCCAGGGGATCGCTCTGGCCGTCCAAGAGGTTGCCAGCGGCATCGAACCGCATACCATCCTCGAACGGGATGCGGTGGTCACGGTTCGCAGGCTGGACGTACCAGACGAATTGTTCCTGCCAGATGCGAACCGGCCCGAAGGCGTTGATGCGTTCCTTGGTAGTCACCGTTTGCCACCCACCCGTATTCAGGGTATAGATGTCGCCTTCCTCGATAACTACCACGTTCGTGGCATGATACCGAACCGCGTACGCCGGGGTACCGTCATCGTCCACCCGATGCAATCGGGTATTGTTGCCACGGCCGCATAGCGGCCTACCCTGTGACTTGTTGCGGGCCTTCGCGAACTCGCGGGCAGCTTCGTCAAATGTCATAGTTCGGCTCCGAAATCAAAGGTTCCGAAATCACACGTCCTGCACGTAGCATACCCCGAAAATCGGGGCTTGTCAAATTTACGGGCGTATTTTTTCACTCGATCAGACCGTTTCACCACGTGGTCAAACCAGGGTGGGGAGTGAAACGACCGGCCCGCCCAGGGGACCAGGACACTTATGTCAAGTGGCCTAGGTCCATGTCGGGCAAACTAGCGGCCCCGGCGAGGTTCTTTCACCGGGGCCTGGTCTCGGTCACAATTTTATAAGTTGCCTCTACGGGCCTCGTATAAGGGGGGTTGGGGGTTACATGGTTCTACCCTTTCGGTTGGGGTTTCACCACTCCGGGCGTTCCTAGCTCCCGCCGATCCGGTCTTACGGAGCCGCCTACCGGAGGGCTACTTCCGTCTCTTGAATACTCCGACGTAGACCTGGAACTGGCCGGACTCGATCACGGCGTAGCCGTAGTCGTGGCCTTCGTCGAAGGCGTCAGCAATCCACTGGAAGAACTGACCCTGCGTCATCGCGGGCTCACTAGAGCGGCCAAAGCCGCTGGAGTCCACAAACAGGGTCTCTACCAGTTCCCAACCCTTCGGGCGATAATCGCCCAGGTTGGGGATCGACGGGCCGCGACGAGTACCTAACTGCTCGACGGCCCCACGGTCCCGAAAGACATACGGGACTTTCCGCTCGTGACGGGCCTTCAGGCCAGTCTCGGCGGATAAGCTTTGAATCACTTCCAAACTCATCATGGCTAGTTGCCTCCCTTCACCCCAAGTATACCCCATGATTCGCCCTGGGGCAAGAAATACGCCCGTATTTTAGGCGTTAACTTGATCCCACTTCTGCTTGCGAACCAAGTCGATGATCTCTTGGGGCGTCCAATCTGCTTGCTCCTGGAGCTTCATAAAGACCATTTGGAGGGCCCAGGCCCTCCGCGTCATACTGAAGGGGCTATGCTCCATGGTAATCATAAACGGTGCTGGGGTTCGCCACAAACCAGTGCAAGACTTCCTGGGCGAACCTTAGCCGTTCAGAATCTCCCGGATGGAATCAGGTGCGGCATCGGGCGGGGTGACTGGCAAATTACTTACCCAATCTCTCGCCCGGTCCACCGCCACAACCTTAACATCCGGGTTGTCAGAATAGATCCTTTCCAGTTTGCAGCCATCAGTGAATTCGACCACGACAACCTTGGCAGGTTGTGGCTCCTGCGGCCGGATAGCCTCCCTAACCGACAAGTCGGTTTGGGCCAGAATCTCCAGGAACTCGGCCAATGTTTCGCCCTCCATCGGCCAGTTGTCCCCTTGGGGACAAACAACTGAGAGCCACCGACGAACCGCATTGTCATCACCCTCGGGGACGGCAGAAACGGGTAGGTTCGGAACACCAGTCCAAAGCTCCTGAGCCGCCTCAAACCTCTTCTGGTTCAGAATCTGTAGCTCTTCGGCTAGATGCTCCGACGTTACAACGTCATCGTCGTTGCTGTCCTTCACGGACTCGCCGCATTGCATGCACTGATACCGGAGGACCATGCCGTCCTCGTGGGTTTGATGGCCATAGACCAGATCACCGGCTTCGCCGATGCTACCGATCACCGAAGCGACGGTTACATCCGTCATGATCTCTTCGAGCTTCTTGCCGCCACAATGGGGACAAACGAACTGTATGAGCATGGTTCTATCCTTCCTCGGGCACACGGATTTCTTGCATTGTCATCGGGCTACTCCTGACCTGCATGGGCCTTGTCGAACCAATGTCGGATCGCGGCCGAACGAATCTCATGCTCCCGATCCATCGGCAAGGCCGCAATGACTTCACGCTTGAACGTCTGATACCACTGCAACGCAAACTCGTCGCCCTTCTCGTGGGCGAGGATCGCAAGGGCCGTCTGCGACGGCCCGGAACCCTGGTAGCCCCAGTTGAAACCGGTCGGGCTATGATTCGCCAGGTCAAGCCGGAGGTCGAGCGGCTGACCATTGACAAAGACGGCCGGGTCGGTCACATTGGGATACTGCTTGTTGCGAACGAGCCGGAGGGTATACAGGTTCTCGGGGAAGGACTCGGCTACCCGTCGTTCGACGGCTTGCCTCATGGCCCGCTCGGCCTGGGCAAGCTTCAAAACATCGGCCCGGTTAAGGCCTCGCAGATGGGCCTCGGGGATCGTCCAGCAATCACCGGAGGGGACCAGTTGCAACGTCAGCGGCTCGTCAGCACTGACGTAGTAGCAGGCGTAGCCATCAGCCACCTGAAAGCGAACGATAGACCCTACTAGGGTCTTGTTCAAGTCCACTGCGGCGGCTTCATCGCCCAGTATCTCCCACTGCTTATTGTGACGCTTGCGAGCCTCTTCGTACGAGGGCCCGTACCCGAAATCAAAACCTGCCCTTGTGAAAGTTCCGCCGTTGACTGCCATTTGTGGCCTCCTGTTCCTTGCTCACTTCTAGTTTACCCCAAGAATGAGCAAGAAGCAAAAAATACGGGCGTATTTTCTACAAATCTTCACCCGTCGCCAACTTCTCACAAGCATACCGGTCCGGGTTGGCAAACGAACCATCGACGCCAACATGACGCCCGAGAGCAGCCTTCAACCGGCGGCATGCCGCCCGCCATTCGTTGATAGCTGCGGCCATCTCATCGAGCTTGCTTGGGTCGCTTAGCAGCATGGCCCGGTCGGCGTTTCGTTCTCTCGCCGCCCGGAAGAAACAGGCGTTGTTCTCTTCGATCCAGTCAGCGTCAATCACTACATTCTTCTCGCGGTGAGCGATCAGAAGCTCGTGAGCGGTCGTGGTAAGGCCTCCGCGTGACTGACCCCAACCCAGGTTGGTCATACCAAACTGCTTGACGATGCGAAGGTCCTCGATGCCGGTAGCCTCGATCATCTTTTTGACCGTGGTCTTGGTTAGCTGCTTGCCATCGTTGTACCGAAGGGCCGCCAGAATCTTGTTGGGCGTATCGGTATCCTCGGTATGCCCCTGCATGATGGCCTGTAGGTCTTCGGTCGTGACATGCCCGGTAGGAACGTCCAAGTTCAAACTCATTGATTGGCCTCCGTTGGTTAACCTTGCCCCTTCTAGTCTAACCCATAGAAGGGGCAAGGTCAAGAAAATACGGGCGTATTTCTACGAGTTTTCGATGCTATTTTCAAACAGATCCTGGCGATGTTCTTCGACCAGGGTAGCTACGGTAGCTACGGACTGCTCGACCATCAGGCGTTGATTGTCGAGCACCACTTTGGGTATGGCCACTTTAACCATATCCACAAACAAATCTACCCTACGATTGAGGCGATCCAACTCCTCGAAGACCAGGACAACATTTTGCTTATTCATGACTTCGCTCCCGAACATTGGTTTCGACGAATCACTTGCTCGTCTTCACAAGTCCTAAAGGCGGGAGGTCACGAACTGGTGAAGGAAAACTTAAAAAAACTCGTCGGCCAACCGGCCGACGCAGGAGGCCAGAACACTTATGTCAAGTACCCCAGGCCGCGAGCGGCCAGGAGGAAGGCCCCGAGGGGCTAGTTCGGGGCCTTGGGGGCAGTGGCCGGTGGGCAAGCCGACCAGGAGGATGTAGGGTTGGCAGGCTTCAGCCTGCTGGTTGTCTAGTCGTCCACAATTCGCAGTGGAGCCAACTCGATCGAAGGAGCCACCTGGGCCTCCAGGTCCTGAATCAGGCCCGAGAGACTTTCCCAGATGGAAATGCCAGCGTCAATCACCCGGTTCTTCATGTGATTGCTGCTGCCAGCGTCCACCTTGGACTCCGGACCCAGCAGTTGGCTATGACGCTGTAGCGTCTGTTTGCGTGGACCTACCAGCTTGGCGAGTTTCTCGCCATTGATGATGGGACGCCCATACTGATCGCAGTTGCGGTAGTCGGGGGCTTCCATTCCCGGCTGCCACCACTCAATGTAGGCCTCCCATTCGGGGCCAGCCTCGGTCTGGCGGATGTACGACAGACCACAGGCCCGGCAGGTCTTCTCTAGCTCGGTGAACTCCCCGTCAGGGACATCGGGGTCGTCGAGAACGAGAACTCCCTCGGGAAAGAGTTTGACGATGGCATCGTCAGGGATCTGAGTCAGAGAATCCTCTATCCCCTTAACTAGCTCGTCGATGTCCTCTTGCGTGGGGTCGTCCTCTCTGGGAAGGGGATCGTCAACAGCGACTTCCCAAAACTCTCGGACCTGGGACTTGCGTAGATCGCCGCCAATCGCGATCTTCGCCCAAAAGCAGTCTGGCATGGTTGTTCCCCTGCTCCAAATTCGGTGTTAGGAATCGGGTGTTAGCTACTACCAGTATACCCCATAAATTGGGTGTTGTCCAGAGAATACGGGCGTATTACCTAAACAAAAACAAGCCCCGCCGAGGGTCACTCAGCGGGGCTTGGTACTGCAAGGGAGGACAAGTGGTCTATGTAGTTCGAGCAACCCGAGCGTCTTTGTATCCCTGGAAGGTGGACAAGTCTAAGGCAAGGCCAGCTACGACCAGGGCAGCGTCCCTGCGGGCAGAGAGATACTCGATCACGAGCTTCAAAACGGCGAGTTGCTGATCCAATTCCTCGTCAGATAAACCCATTTGATGGGCTTTGCTACCAGCCTCGTCGAAGAATGCCTTGACTTCAGGTCTTGCTAAACGTCGTGGAATATTAGAAGCCATCACGATCTCCTATGCAGCCGGGGCTAAACCCTCGGCTTGTAGTTCGTCCCACAGCAGGCCCATCGGCCTGGCGTTCTTGTTGTCGATCCAGAACTTGGAGCTAGGGATCTGATTCATGGCATTGACGATGCCATTGGCTATGTCTCGATCGCCCAGACCTCCTAGTCTCTTGGCCAGATCAGCGAAGGCTCGCAAACGCAACGAGGCAGCCCAGCTTATCTGTTTCTCACTGACGCCTCGTAAGTCCACAAGGTTCAAGCTGAAGCCCTGTAGGGCTTGTTCAGCTTCAAATTCCAGGTCTCGCATAGCCTGGGTAAAGCAGCTTGTGCAATACTGCTTCCACCGTTCAATGGGCTTCTGGCATTGGCAGCAACGCTTCTCGGACATTACTTCCCCTTGCGAACGATCTTTTCTTGCGGTTCCACTACCTTGACGCCGTGGACCGAACAATCCGAGATATCGTACGTCCGGAAGGTGGTATCCCCAGCAGCTTCGAGGGCCTTATGCTCGGCTGCAACCGGCCCGACTGCCTGAACCACTACCGTGGCCACCTTGTGGGTGGCCTGATGCAACGTAACCTCGAACTCCGGCTCGTCGCCCTCATCACCATTGGAGATGGCCTTAATGGGAGCAGCGATGCCGTTAGCTTGGACCACATCGCAATTATCCTCTTCCCATTGTCGGTAGACATCCTCAAGAATGCTATGAATAGTACCGGCGTCGCTTTTGGTTGGGTCATATTCGACCCGGACTAAGAAGTGGGCTGTTCGTCGGTATCTGGGCATTCAAAGTCCTCCTGTATTTCTGGGGGCAGCATAGCCTTAACTGCCTCGATCTGATCTTCCAGCGTCGGAGTAAAGTCGGTAACACTCAGCCCGAGGGCTGCCTGAATGAGCCTATACCAGCCATGCATCTTGGCCTGGAACATCGTCTCTTCGTCCAGGACTTTTTCTAGCAGGCCCATAAGCTGGACAGCATTGCCACGAATCGCCTCTTGGCAGGTGATTAGCTGCAAGTACAGCGTCCTGCCGACCTTCACTCGATCGGGCTTACCAATTCCATGATCGTGATTGTCGCCCATCGTTTGTGTTCCTTTGCGTAATCCAGGGCCTCGTCCCGATCGTTGAATGGACCCATAGCGAAATGATTCGCTGAACCCTGGACGATTACAATCCACTTGGTTTCCATCGCGTTCGGCTCCTAGCTCGTACTGACCGTACACATGGCGACTCGCAACAAGTGGTTGTAGTCGCCACTTATGGCGTCGGCCTGAAAGGCGTCGATGTCGGCCTTGTCGATACCAGCCCGACACATCGCCCCAGAAATCCGGCCAATGATAGCGAACGCATTGCCATCCTGGCCAACCAACTGGACGTGAACTTCCGGGAACTTCGGGCTGAGGGAACTGTGAGTCTCGGTCACTGACTGGGCTACTGTTTCTGCCATTTTGGTTCTCCCTTTCACCATGCCCCCTAGAGCCAGGAGCCACCTAGGATTGCTACAACTGGCTCTAGGGGGCCTGTCACGGGTTCCACTACCCGCCCCAAGGGCGGCTTCCCATTGGTCCGGTCGGCGGCGTGGTAATGCTTGCCACCGCCGCTTTCGGAAGACAGACTTCCTTGCTATCACTGAGACGAACAGCCAGGATTGGGAACTTCGGGGCCCGCATACGAAGGCCAATGAGCCGGTACTGATCGACGCCCCGGCGACCTTGCCACGTAATGACCCGATCGAGGTCTCCGGGCTTCAGCCCGAACTGCCACGCATGCCGTTTGAAGTCGCCACGTTCACGAGTCTCGGCCTGACCATCCTCGCCAATCACAGCCGCTTCAAGAGTGAACCGGACGTTCGATGTATCGAACGATGCCCCACCCACCTGAAACTGGACGCCCCGCTGCTCAGCCAAGCCAGCCAGGGCCTGTTCGATTTCCTTGCGAAACTCCCGCAAGATCGGCTTGTCGAAGCCAGAAATTTTGTTTGCCGCTGTAGGCATGATCTTGTCTCCCTTGGTCTCGTGGTCACTTGTCCCTTAGACTCTATAAGTCTACACTACGATTGGCCGGGCGTCAAGAAATACGCCCGTATTTTTTTACCAATGTGGGCATCGGTGGCAGTTGTCCTCACAATGGTCGGGGCAACGACCCTCGGGTTTCTCAGTGACGCCGCGAAGCCTGCTGACGCGGCATTTCAGACGCATAATGTTCTCATAGACCGGGATGAACTGCTCCCAGTTTTCGCCCAGAGTATCGGCCGCGTTATGGCCGGTCAACATCTCATCCGCAAGCGTATGTTCCTCGAAGAACGTCCGGAGGTCTTGCAAGAGAGCGTGATTGTAGTCGGCCAGGGCCGCGTCGATTTCACGACGATGAATCTCACCGTCCTCTGACTCGAAAACTTGAATGCGTTTCATTAGTCAGTCCCTTTCAACTGCTGCTGTTTAAGCCGCTGAGCGATCTTAGATCGCCGATTGCGGGCCTTGTCCCGCCGAGTCTTGATGACCTGACGCTGGCGACCGCGAGTGAGCAAGGCCTTGGCAGCAGGAGCCGGATGCTTGCCCTTGACTGTCCCAATATGCTGCTTGGCCATCGCTAGTCCGCCACCAAAGTATAGTCGCTGTACTCCGTATGATCCTCGACATCCGTATCGAGAATACGAGCGATCACAACATCCCGGCCGAACTCATTCGGCTGAAGCAAAATGATCGCTGCATCTTCACCACCGCAGAGCGTGGTAGCCGCCTTGCCCTCGATAATGAGTTGAACCACCTTCTCAGGATGATAGCCCGGCATCACGATCCGGACCGTCTGCCTGAATGTACCTGCTACGTCGAACTTGAACGTGAATTCCTTACCACCCGCCAGTTCGAGCATCGGCCTGTAGGCGTCACACATCGCATCAGAACTGGCCCGCAGCCAGGAGTCAGGAACGAATTCCCAGTTGACGCCGCATTCCTCATCGATATACCACTCGCTATCACGAAGCTGGTGGTTGGCCCCGACGTTGAATAGACCAATCAACTCACTGAAGAAGGCCCGGACAGCATTACCGAACGTCAAACTAGCCCTCTTACTCATCAGACCCCAGGCGAAATAGTGACCAAACCCCGAACCCTGATCCGTTTCCTCGTACTCATGCAACTCACCGATGAGCTTGCAGGCCTCATGGCTCTCATAAGCCCCGGCATGGCATGTCTCCGAATGCCATTCTTCCATGCCATCGTAGAACGATACATCGTCTGAAGCCTGACCTTCGCTGTTCCTGAAACTCCTAAAAATCTGGTCGTCAAACTCCTGAAACATCTCAACAGCAACTGCCTTTGCCTGGTCGGTGAAATTTGATGCCATGATTAGCTCCTGCCCAGAAGGTTTGATCTGCTCACTTCTAATCTACTCCAAGAATCGAGACCTGTCAAGAAATACGCCCGTATTTTATTTTCTAATTTTCTGCTTGACAGAGACGAGAAGTGGGGTATACTTCAGGTAAAAAAGACCTCGCTTCCCCGCCCCGCCTGGCACGCGACAGGGGGGTTAACGGGCTTCAAGCCCGGTGGGATGCGAGGTTTTTTTTGTGGGCCCGCCGGGGCCCAGAACACTTATGTCAAGTACCCTTGGCCGCGAGCGGCCAAAAAAAAGCCCCGGCCTGACGGGGTGGCGTTGGGCCGGGGCCGCAGTGGCTGGGAGACCGCCTCCCAGTTCCCCTGCTGGCGTTGTCTTGTACAAAAGCCTCGGCCCCGCCCTTATGGGCAGGACCGAGGCGAGCAGGAGCAGGAAGTTTGTTATCCCCTCTTCTGGGCCCTGGACTTCAAGCGTCCTGGCCCGGTTGCTACTCGCTGTCCCCTGTTCTTTTTGGCTTCCAACTTTACCCCAAGACCGAGACGAGCAAACATTCGGTGGGCTCGGGCTATTTTACCGAGACCCGTATAGATCGCTACAGCGATCAGAGCAAAGCCCACCAGTCCATTAAGCATCCCAGTCAATACCCTCCAACAACTGCTGGTAGGCCTCTTCTCCCAAGAACTCTTTCCATCGCTGGGTGAAGGCCTTGACGCTCTTATACGTCGCCCTGGTATCCTTATCCTTGGGATCGTCCCCAAACTCAGCCGCCCAGTCTTCCACTCCATCGGCATTTTCGATGCCCAGGGCGTCTACGGACATGCTGTACAGGATGTCGTAGAGGGTTGGAGACTCAACCGCCTTCCCTCCCGAGAACCCACATTCAAGCAACTGGTCCCCACCCTCATCGCCCCTGGGCGGTCGGATGATTGTACAGGCCCAATGCTTGGCTGCCCAGCTAACGAGATGGGGAGCAATGTCGGTTCGATGATCGACTTGTTCCCAAACCAGCTTGAGCCCCCATCGCTCGACGAACTGATCAGTCGTCAAAAGATTTTCAGTGTTAGACATTCCAGTGCGTCGCCTTTCTCCAGCTATTGGGTGCAGTAACCGGCGATGATCCAGGCCCAACAGATGATAGCCACCACGGCCGGTTTCCCCCAGGGATACGTTCGTTTCACGCCATTAAGCATATCCCTGGCTTGGCCCAGACGATCGCCCTTATAAAGGGCCGACCCGATCCAAGCCGCTACTACCCACAAGCTGCTAATAATCCCCGCAACCCACGCGAGAATATTCACGAAAGTCATTACCTGCGACATACCCTGCTCCTAAGACTGTGGCGGAGTACCCCTCCGACCACCGGTAACCTTGAACAACATCTCCTGACTGATCCCACCATCATCAGCGTTACGCTGAAAATGGTTGTCAAGAGCCTCTTGCGTTTCGGGGTCCTCTTCAACAATCGGAGCCTCCATAGGAGGCTCTTCACCAAGACAGCGACGCCGAATTTCGACCTCATCTACCTTAAAGGCAACAACAGCGGAACCAGCTACATCATCCCCAGCTAATTCCAACTGTTTCAGACACTCTTCCTTGAACCACTCGGGGTTTTCTTCCCGAGTATATTCGTCTTCAACCGCCAGAGCCTCAACAGCAAGCTCATTGGGATATCTTTCAACCCTTTGAATGAACAGAACTCGGATTTCCATAGTCGCGTTGCTCCTAGAGGGCTCCAGCCAAACGCTTCTTGGCTTTCTCAAGCTCGGCTTCGACCTGAGCGTCGATACGACGCTTTTCCTCTTCATCCGCGAAGAGCTTGTAGCTCTTCTCCCGGCATTCGAGGATAGCGTCCTTCTCGTTTAAGGCCCGCAGAACAATCTTGTCACGAACGCCGACCGTACACCAACCGGTCTTATGCGGCCGAAGATGCTGGCCGCAGTAAACCCAACGATCGCCAAAAGCCTTGAAATCGTCGGTTACGTCACCCCGATCAGCGAAATCTTTGGCCCGAGCTTCGCGGAGAGACTTCAAAGCCTGGTAGGCTCCCTCCCTGTCCGATAAGTCCATAGACTCTGGCCGTTCACGGCCAGCAGAGTCCTTACCGTAGTGGACCAGACACCAGTCGCATTCATGGCTATCATTGCCCCCCATACCAGGGTAGTTCTCTTCCTTCAGAACTTCCTTCTGAATTTGGTCAAACCACCATTGAAGGTTAATTCTCTCTTCGGGGGTGTTTACAGCCCCATGGTAGTCGCCGTAACCCAAGACCGAAAGGGCCCGGATGATGCCGAAGGCTTCACCGTAATACCCATCGCCTGCATTAAACGCGAACGTCCGAGGGTCACGATTGTGGATGGGGTCGGAATTATACTTATTCCGGAGACAGTCCCGAGATGCATGCAGCAGCATCTTAATTTCATCGCGGAGGGCTTGCCAATGCTTCTCTGCCAGCTTCTTAAACGAGCGGCGTGACATAGGTTAGCTCCATGCTCAGTTTGTGCAACTCGGTGGCCAACTTGATAAGTTGGTCACCCTCGGGACTCTGGAAACCGAACAGTTGAAACAGTTCAGTCAGAGCAGCCGGGTCAACATGCTCAGACAGCCAGGCAGAGCCGTACTTGTAGCCCCGGTCCTCCAGCAAACCACCCTGGTCCAGCAGCTTACAGGCTTCACCGTAATCATACCGCCACTCCGGATTGGCAAGCTGGTAGCCAGCGACGAATGCTCGCTGGGGCCTGGTACCACCAATCGTCCCATTCAGATGCCAACGCTCCCAAAGCTCGACAATGCGAGAAGGATTGCCGGTCGGGAAAAACTGTAGGATGGTATCCTGATTCTGGCCACCCCCAGCCCAATCGGTACCGGTGGCGTTCCAGATCGCCCCGCAAATGGAGACCTCAATAATCTTCTGGGCAGGCTGCAAGTCGATCGTACGATGGGGAGCGGGGGTATCCTTGGTCGCAACGTTCAACTCCAACGTAACCTTGTTACGCTTCTGCTTCGAGGTATACGCGACCTTGCCAAGATCCAGATGGGCGGTGACCTTCATGGGGCTCTCCTGTTCCTTGCTCATGCTTCTAGTTTACCACACAACTCGACCAAAAGCAAAAAATAGAGGCGTATTCTAGACGAAATAACTCGCCTCGTCGCCTCCCTTTTCTTCGACCTGAATCGTGACGCCTTTGCGGCGTCCAGCGACCTTCTTGATGCGTTTCGCTAGATGGACGGCAGTCCGCTCACTAGCCCGGTACCAATCCAAATCCCGAACGCCATTGTAGAGGTCGTAACCACTGCCCGCACTGTAGCCTACGGCTCGTTCGATGATCACCTGAATACCTTCCCAGTCCTCACGATCAATCTCTACGTGAATCCGCCAGGAATCTCGCTTTACCTTGGCCATCTTAATAGGCTCCTACCCACATTCGTAGACCAGGACCGGGTTCGAGCAAGCCCGGCCACGATGAACATGCAAGATATGCAACTTGTCTCCAATCCGAACGATCGACTCGCCAGATAAACCAGCGGCCCTCATCGCCTTGCAGAGATTCTCCTCGGCCAGAATCGAAGCAAGAGGATTCTCATCGTCATGATCCTCTTCGTACCGCTGAACAGCCAATCCCACAGCCCGAAGCAAATCATCGGGAGATTGGCCCTCTTTGTAGTAGACGACCCGAACGCCCTTGAGCCGCTGGGTCGTCTTGCGAAGCTTACCAGCCAAAGCCTCAGCCTGAGGCTTAGTGGTCTTCAGCCACCCTACGACGCGAATATCTCCCTTGGCCGTATACGTCCCATCGGGCCCCTCTTCAGCAACCGACTCCAAGGTCTGTTGAGTCACCTTGCAATCGGACAAGAGCCACGTATTAAGGTCGAACTCTACCTCGACTCTCCAAGGTTTGGCCATCGGTTCACTCCTAGAAACACCCGCAGCCGCTCGTATTCTGGGCGGTGGGTTGATAGTTGTCAACGGTAATGCTGCGACAGCCAGTCCCATCCATCAACGCGATGAATAGGGAAAAGACGATCACGATACCGATCGCACAAAGCGTCCCGCGAAGGAAGAATTTGATGAACCCGCCCATGATCGTCTCCTTTCACCACAAGCATACCACAAGATTTGACCCGAGTCAAATCCCAAGCGAAAAATACGCCCGTATTCTTCAGCCCCCGCCCGCCCGTGGATCACAGACTCTAATAGATCTTAGACTCATAGTCCATGGACAATGGGCCCATCACACTTATGTCAAGTGACTCAGCCCGCCCCGGCTGCCGCCGGGCCGGGCTGCTGCCCCACGTGACATCCCGGCTCCAGAACCCGACCGCTCACCGAGCGATCCATATTAGAAAAAATTTAATGAGTCAATTCAAAAGAAAAGAGGAAGAAACTAGAATCGGGCGATTCCGGCTCTTCCTCTGCTTGGTGGTGATAGAGAGCGAATCGAGCAAGGCTCGATTCGCAAGCTTGTCCCGAGGGGCGGCCCCCTCCACTTCGCGGGGACCGCCCCCAGACACGAAAAACAACGGGCTACAATGACAACCAAGTTCCTTATGCTACTACTATCCTACCTCGAAGGCTCCTGCTCTTTTCCCCGAAAAATTTGAAGCTCCCGCAGAGCCTCCACAGACCTGACCTCGAATTCGAGGTCAAGCTCCCCCTCGCGAGATATGCCCCCCAAGCCTCTATGACTCGTTTCCCACCTGAACAACGGATCGCTAGCGATCCCACTCAAGATCCAATGAAGGATCGCTTCCCCAGAATTTTCTGCCCCCACTACAACGTAGACACCACTGTCCGGTTTTACCGGACTGATAACCCACGAGCGGCCATGGCCGCTACCCTTCACCAAGTCAATCACCCGATGACTTCCACCACTCTCACCAATTGCTCTTAGCATGGCTACGCTCCAGATCCAACAAGGTTAAAATAAAATCTAATGAAAGTCATCACGACCGCGACGAAATCGAGGTCGTGATGTTTCACGAGATCATAAGATTTTTTATTAAACTTCCAGAGCCCGAAGCTGACGATTCGGGCTCTGGCTCTCTTGGAACAATTCGGTGTTAGGAATTCGGTGTTAGGATCGCCACGATTCATGAGTAAGAGAATCCAGTGTTAGAAATTTGGTGTTAGGGCCGCTTTTAGCGGCTGGGTCCACTGATGTCAAGTCGGGCAACCTTGTTTCGACACCTGGAAATTCGAAAAATTTCGTGTCACATTTTCATTCCAGAGAGCCGCATTATCCGGTGGCTACTCATTGGTGTCATCACGAGCGGTTGTCAACCGCTGAATGGAGTATCGACCAATTCAGTGTTAGACTTGAGGATTTTTGGTTTTTGCTGGAGAGAAAAGTCTGGCAGAAGCCCGAATTTCACGCAGCTTCTGGTTGCGTGTCATCTTCGGCTATGAGTGTCTTGAATAGTAGTGGTGTCACCACTAGACCTAAACGATGGATAAGGTCATTGGTGAAGTACCACCATCCGAAGAGGGCGAGGCCTACTCTGACGATGCAGGCTGCATAGCAGCCTAGAATGAGTGGGCTGTGGTAGTACTGACTGATTGGTAGTTGTAACGCCAGGTTCACCAGGTCTTGGACAAAGAAGACACCGAAGACTACCATCACGAGTGAAAGCCATAGTGGTAGTCGTACGGCTCGGTAGAGTTTGGGGGCTACATAGGCGATGTTGGCATCTTTGATCGCCTGGCAGGCGATTTGGTCAGGATCGGGCAACTCGTTGGGCATGAGTCTATTCTCCTACCAGACATCTACATCGTCATAGTTTTGGGTACCGAGGACAGTATCCATTAGGCTGACTTCTAGGTTATCCCGCTCGGCCCCCAGGAAGATGGCTCGCAGGACGGAGTAGGCAACCATGGAAGCCAGGGCGAAGGGCATGGCAATAAACCCACCTACTGCCAGTAGGGGAATTGCCCAGGCTGGTGGGGCATCTTTATCCCAGTCGGCTATCTCCCAGTTACCCAGGGCTTCGTCGAAGTCATCGTCGTAGGGATCTTCGTATCCATGTCGTTTGGCCCAGGTCAAGAGTTCTCTCTCTTCTTTGGAGGGAGTTCTCATCTCGTAGACGCATTCGAACAGTTCGCTTCTTCGCCAAAGATGCTCTATAAGACACACAGCCATAATCAGCCCGCTGGCGACAATCATGAACAGGCTTTCGATGTAGGGAATCCAGCCGGTTACGTCGAGGGAGCAGAATCTATAGACTCCCCAGCAAAGACACATAAGGCTGAATAGGGTGAAAGCCAGGGAGAGGGATGCTCTATTGTGATACTTGCGGATTTTATCCGCTAGTTCCTGTCTGTTCATTGGGGTCCTCCTGACCGGGCTTATAGTCGCGGGAAACCCTGAGACGGCCCACTACATGGTATCGTTCTTTCGGTTCTGGATGGGAAACATGCCAACTATTTAATGCATCGAGTAGGGCGTTACCTTTAGCCCAGCCGTTGCTGCCGTTGGGGGCATGGACAACGATTTGGCGGCAATCGGTTCCCAGGCGGCAGACGACTTGACCGGGTTCGCAGCGGGCGATGGATACGGGTATGCTGACAGGTCCTTCGAATTCGATCTTAATCATCGGTTTTTCTCTTTTGGTTGTATTCTTCCAGGTCCTCTACCAGGGCGTTGCTGAGTTCTTCTAGGTCACCAAACGGATTCGAGATCAGGGCATCTTGGAGTTTGGTCCATGCCCTTTTAAGGGCGGTTGATTTGGATCTGGAGGCTCCCTTGCCTTCACACAGAACCACATCTTGCGTCCGGGTGGCTGACATTTCGACCGACCAGACTCGTCCGGCTCTGGTTAGTTCGAGACGCCAATTGATGCGGGCGTCGGTGATTTTACCGGCCTTGTCCAGTTTCATCAGGAAATCGCATATATCTTCTTGGGTGATGTCTCGGGTCATTGGGTTACTTTGCTCCCACTAGGGGTTTAAGGATGCTTTCGTAATCATCTTTGGTACGGGCTCCTACTAGGGTGGCCACGCATTCGCCCTTGTTGTAGACTTTGACGGTTGGGACGGATTGTACGCCTTGTTCGGCGGTTAGTTCCTGGTGTTTTTCTATATCGACGGCGAGGAATGCGGCTTTTTTGCCGAAATTTCCCGCGATTTCTTCGATTGTTGGGTGGAGGAACTTGCAGGGGCCACACCAATCGGCTGAGAAGAGGACCACCACGGGCCGTATGCCCTTGGTGGTCAGTTCGTTGTACTGGTTTGGGTCTGGTATTTCGGGTATGCCTGTCATTCTGTTTGCTCCTGGGGTTCTGGACGTTTGGTTACTGAGAGGATTTCGGCTCCGAAGCCGTGGGCATTGAGACGTTCTTTCAGGCTTTCGAGATCTTCTCCTGCATGGCGGAAGAACTTGATCATGTAATCGATGTCGGAGGGTTTGGTTCCTGCGATGAAGGTATGGAGGACCGTATAGATCTCTAGGCCGTTCATTCCCTTGATTTTGAGTTCAAATTCAGCCTCTTGATCCCCATCGGGGATCGTGACACCGATAGCGATTTTCTTGCCGGTTTTATCTAGGGTGAATTCGGCGGCGTTTTCTGATGGTTCTGACATGGAGTCACTCTTGTTTCCATTCCTCGGGCCAGAGGGCCGAAATGAGACTCATCATACAGATAACTATAAAAGCAACAGCGACCATGGCCACAACGAGATGCAGGACCAGTATTTCCGGTTTGAATGGCATTACGGAGAAGTACCAAGCGGCTGATGCAATTGAACCCCCAAGAATCAGGACGCATACGACCAGTATCGTCAAGGCTTGTAGATTGGTGGTCCAGGTGTTGCTCAACTTACTCATTTCGGTTTGATTCCTTTTAGGAGGTTGTACAGTTCGAGGCTGTCTTTGACTCCGGCGGCTAGCATCCAGAACCCGAAGGCGAGCAGCCCTATAGCGACTGTAACCGTCTGGGGGTTTCTTGGCGTCCGCAGTAGTTCTTGGATGAGTGATACGCTTGCTGCGGACGCGAGCAGTAGGCCTGCAACGACCAGAACGACAGCGACAACTACGCTGGGGAACCGGTGGGTTAGGAGCGTCAGTATCGGTCTCGGTAGGTTTTCCGCCATTTTCTTCTCGCTCGGCCATAGTTACATCATACCTCTTGCCCTACAAACTTGGGTTCGAGGCTTCATCTATAAGTTTTTGGACGTTACGCATTAAGCGTCTTCGGGTGAAGAAAAGACCTACAAGCCCGCAGACAGCCAGTATCAGGCCTAGAATGAGAACGTTATTTTGCCGGGCCTGGGCGTCTTTGAAGACGCCACAGACTAGGATAATCAAAGCCCCGGAAGTCATTGAGGCCCAACTTACTCCATAGGCCGCGAGGGGAGCGTAGATATGGTCTTCTTGTTCTTGGGTCATATCCATCATCTTGCGAGACTCGGATTGTCTCCCTTTCGTTGTATGCGATGGTATTCTCTATGCTCCCATATGTTCTCGATGTAAGCCCTGCTAGCGAACATACCAAGCCGGTCAAAACCGGCATGAAGTAAATTCATCGAGACAATACCAACAATCAGACACAGAATACCCAGAAGCCATGCTTCCCCGCTGGTCGTACGCTGGCAGGTATAAGACACAATTAGCCAAGAGAACCCCATGACAATAATGCCCAAGAGCAGTCCTCCGGCCAGGATATAAAATGGACACCAGAGGCCCATTTGATCCGTCTCTTTCTCAGTGAACGACATAAGTCACCCAATGAAGGATATTAGCCCCTTTAGGGGCTGACTCGACACAAAATGAAGGATTGACACCCTTATTAGATTTTATTTAATCAACGCAGGGTTGCGTGTCAACCCGATTAGACAAGTATGACACATATTTCTTGGCGTGTCAAGTTTTTTAACTGATAGCGGAGTCCTTTTCTCGACACGGCTTGGTAGTTGTGTCTTGTTTTTTCTCTTTCTTTAGTAATTCTTCAGTGGTTTCCCCGCAACATTTTGGGCAGCATTGTGGGGCTCCACAGACCAGACAATTGTCTATGATGTCGGTCCCACAATGTACGCAGGTCTCGCCATTTTCACGTCCCCAGGGTATCACATAGGGAGTGGTGACGTATTCCGGCTTAGAGGGCCTTTTTCTTGGCTCTTTCTGTTGTCTCGACTCTTGCGACATCTCGACCCTTACCGTATCCGATGATTGCTCCGATCAGGCCAGTGAACCAGACGCAGACGACCTGCATGGTTCCTGGCTCGACTGGTGGCGACGTAAATGCTTGACCTGTAGTTAGTAGCGGCCGAATATCCCGTACTACATAACCAACGATCGGGCAGAAATACGCTCCGATAGCGAAGTAACAAGCCACATACGATATGATCGTAAAGGCTTGATGTATGCTATCTGGTATTTTGGCCCCGACCCTTCGAAGTACTCTCTTGAAGAGATGCAGAAGGGCGAGAGAAAATACTACAATAATGATGGCGATAACATACATTTCGCCTGGCTCGCTCATTTTGGTTCCCTTCTTTCTGGTAGTTTAAGGCCGAATAATCGGCCTAGGCGGTCACATTCTTGACAGTACTTTTCTCCTATGTGCTCGCTGGTATGTCCCCAGCTATCGAGGCGTTTTGAACGCCTCATAATTTCGGTTTCTCCGCATAGGGCCCGGTGGCCTGCGAAGCTATATTCGGTACGTTTGATGCTGTCGGGGAATCCTAGATGGTAGTGGTAATTGGCTGCCAGATGTTCACAAATGCTGACAGCATTGGACTCTGGCATAAAGTTTTGGAAAGTATCGTCGGGCACGCCGGGCAGTTTGGCGAAGATGACCACGAAATTTTCATGGGTTTCAGGGCAGGTTAGTTCATGGACTGATCCTTCACCGAAGACGATATTCAGGTCCACATCATGGTTCTGGCCGCACAGGGGGCATGTCACGGCTGTTCTAAAGCTAGCTGTCTCACGGACGCTAGACGAGACCAGGGGAGCTTGTGAACGTCCTATGAGCTTTCTGAGCAAGCTAAGCATGGGTATCCTCACTTATTGGGCCGTTTGAACCAAACGGTGACCACGAGAACCCGAACTTCATTAAGCGTTGTAAACGCTTCAGTTATGCAGATTAGTTGGTCTGATTCACCGATCCTAGCGGCATCTTCTGCCGCTTTATCTCGGGTTTTTTTCTCATCAAACCCGAAGTCCGTGGACTCGTAGGACAGATGGATGATTCGGAACTTCTCTTCCATAGGTTAGTCTACTCCCTCTTGGGAAACGGACAGTTTTGCTGTATTATGGACGATCTGGTACCAAATTTCCCGACACGTCTCCAGGTCGGCATGTTCCTCATGTTCGAGTTTCGGCCCACAAACGAAGATGTTGCCTTCCTTGTCGATTACGCCTTCCCACCCAACTGTGACGCTGTGGAAGTTGGATTCGGGATCATCAACAGGGAGTTGAAAGCTATCTCCAACGAGGAACGAGACGATGCAATCGTCGGGTTTGGGGATGGTGTTGGCATTTCCCACAGGGACCAGGAACCATTCGCCTTGTCTCAGGACGTTCGGAGTATTCTGGTACTGACGAGGCAGCAGATCGATAAAGGCTTGGGCCACCGTTTTGGGCCTTCCGTCCAGCAAAACGCCAAAATACGAACCTTCATCTTGACCGAGTAGAAAATACTGGTCTTTGTACTTAACCAGGCAGGTTGCTGGACGATGCATTTCTTTGTCCACCATTGTCCAGCCCTGGCGGTCGTATTGTGACCAGAGTTGATTCAGCTTAGTTTTGTCGCTGGTTTTAATTATTTCCCGTTGAGCTTGCTGAATTTCTGCGGGCAGAGGACGCTTTTCGTCTGGTTCCGCATCGACGATTTCGATAGTCCCTTTGGCGAGTTGACGAGCGACCCTTTGGATGTCTATATCTCTCGGCTCTGCATGGGGGGTTTTAGATAAAAGCCGAGCCACGCAAGCGAATGAGAGCGAATACTGGGTCAGACCATCCCCCTCGACAGATGTCACAAGCCAAGCGGCATCTCCCTCTTCCCCAGAATCAGCGTTTGCAAGGACCTTTAGGTCCTTAAGGTGGGCTGGGGGATGACGTAGGATGACCCCGTCAGGCGACTGGCAAAGCAAACCACGGGTGATCTGATCGGCTCTGCTCATCAAAGTCGAAAGCTTAGGCCCAGGAACATAGCAATCATGCAAGTAGTGGATACAACCAAACTTATCTTTGAAGACTACTGCACGCAAGTGTGCGGCATCGATGGCGATACTACCGCCAGCATAGCGTAGTGGGGTGAACCCATCCTTGAATAGGTTGGCAATTGAGAAGGGATTAAGGATTTGGTCCATCTTTTCGATCCCCTCGCAGAAAGCCGCCCAAACCCCCGTATCATGGGCGTCTTTCAGGGCTTCGAGTTGGACTGGCTTCTTGAACGTCACCGGCTTGCCGGTGGGGTAATAGTAAGCTACGCCACCATCTGGATTTACTACAGCCGTCAAGTCTTTAGACTTCTTGGTGGTCTTTTTCGTCTTCTTGGCCATCTTCATTGCTCCAATACCAGACAGTAACCACTAGGTCACTGAAGTTCCCTTCGGACGAATGCTCTGTTATCTGGCAGAGTCGAGAAGCGTTTGGGTCATCGCTGTCCGGGCTTGCCAGGATGCAATTGACGAATTTTGTCGCGTACACGCGAGCCCGTTCGTGATTACCGTGATAATCTTGAGAGAAGAAACTCTTAAACTTCAGAGTCATGGTACTTTACCTCCGCAACGAAGGTGGCCTTGCATTGCGTTACCATGCGGGTTGAATGTATGCATCCCACCAATATGTCCATGGCAGTCTTTGCGGGTTGAATATCCTTGCTCCCACAGGAAGCCCAGGATTTCCCTCAGCTTCTCGGCTGAGATACTTTCACGGGTGACTCCACGGTCGCGTATGGCCCTTAGGGCCATCTTGACGGCCGTGGTTTTCATTTCCTTTTCGGCCTGATGTAGCTCTAGGGCCATCGATCATTCCTCAGCCAGGCGAAGGGTTAGGACTGTGGCCGTCAAAGCGGCCCCCAACTGGTTCAGCCGCGTGGAGATAGCGTCGATCTTCGCAATCGTAGCTGCCTGTTTGGCGAAAAAGACTTTATTTTTGATTTCTACTCTTGTCAACTCGTAGACTCTTGGTTTTGGGGATTCACCTTGTTTCTCGACGAAGATAAACCGGTTGTCAGTGACTGAGTGAAAGGTAACTTCACAAGGCACAATTTCGGGGATGGGAGCGAGCCAATCGACTACGAAGTAGTATTCGCCATCGGTACAGAGGACGTAGCCGTCGCCTGTTTCGGGAGGTTTGACGATCTTCTTTGCCACTAGTATTTTACCTCGCATTCCAGGTGCGATTACTCAATTCAGTCGCCAGCCCCTCGGCCAATCCTCGAATCTGCCGAACTGCTTCCGTAAGGCGAGCAAAGTCGGCAGCTTTATCACTTAGAAATACGCAATCACGGCATTCGGCTTCGGTAAGCCAGAGCAACGGCTGATGCGGATGAACAGGTTTGAAAGCACCCTTGGTCATGGGTATATCTTTGCCGCGATACGTTGCTTCGATGATTCGCGGGGGGTACTGGGTCGTATCGATGACCTTATAGGTCAGACCGAGGGTCAGGGTGATTTTATCACCAGTTAGAAATGGTTTGCTTTGATCGTCACCGACTTCAGTCGGTATGTCATCATCTGGAGGCATCGTATACTCCTACGGGTCTACCGCTTTGGCCAGAAGATCGATCTGGCCCTTAAGGAACTTCAGGCCTTCGTTGGTCCTGGCCGCTGTAGCGGCTGCTTTTCTTTTGAAAATCCAGAGCCGAGCACATTTCCGGTTGACAGTCATGGACTTCCATCCATCGACAGGCGAAAAAAGGGCTCGGTCCTGGTCACCCTCTTGACCTTTGAAGATATACTTGGCCATAGCTGGGGGGAATTCTTCGACATCAATTCCCCAATAGGTCTGACCCTCAACGAGGGTATAGTCATCACCACTTTTCCAGGGAAATCCAGAGGCCTTAGAAGTTGTCCTTTTTGTCGGCTTTCGCTTGGCCACAGGCTTAGTCTTCCTCTGCTCGGAGAACCACGATTTCGTTACCGATGTCGCGAATTGTGGCCGCAAGTCGTTGGACAGTAAAGTCCAGTTTGGCTAGTCGAGCTTTTTTCTCGCTAGCGAATATCAATCGTCGAGCCTGGTTTCGATTAAGCTGGGCCAGACGATTGGCCATGCTGTTCTTGTAGAGATTGATATGATCCGTTCCGGGCTTAGAGCCCCGACCGCTCATGCTTTTAATAAGGACTTCTTGGACGAAAGGTGTTGAATCTAGGCAGGCCACGAAGTACCAGACGCAGTCGAAATCGAGGGCTTTTCCATCGGCCGACTGCCATTTTGCTAGCTCTTTTGCTTGAACTCTTTGGGTTTCGGTGGCCATTACTCGAAGCCTTTCTTTCGCAGGTCCAGCAACTCCCCCTGGAGGTCGGCGACGATGAGACCCATCTGTTGGACGGCCATAAGGACTCTGCCAAACCGAGCCTTGTCATAATCGCCAAAGACGAGTTGCTTGATCTCATGCAGGTGAAACAGAAACTTCTCGCTTCCTTCGGTCGCATGGAATCGAACTGTCCCTTGGCCTGGAAAGTTCTTTCTGAGTGACGCACTCTTGACAACGGTTTCGCATAGGGTCGGAGGCGAGGTTTGGGTATTGATAACCCACCAGAGGGAGTCGTAATCCAACTCGACCTCATCAGCGGATTTCCACTGAGCCAATAGTTTTTTCTTTGCCATACTGATCTTGGGCATCGGCTCTCTCCTGATAGGCAGCTAAGCCTCGGGTTTTGTTTCTACCTTACAGTTTACATCAGGATGCCGGGGGTGTCAAATTAGATTTGTCAGGATTAGTAGGCTTTTCGAGCCTACTACGGATGGTATCGAGAGGCGAATGCTTGAGTTCTCCTGGGAGCATTCTTTGTAGAGCTTCGACATAACTAGTGGCATGTTGGAGGCAATCACGACAGAGCCACAAGGGCCAATCAGCCCTGCCGGAAGGATAGAGCATCTTCCAACCGAGCCGGTATTCGAACTCCTTCTGATCTTGAATATCCTCACGCTCTGTAGAGCGTCGGCAGCTACAGCATTGGGCTTTCATGGCTAGATCCTTAAAAACTCCGTAGAATGAGGACTTTTACCCCCCGCTCCCGAATAGGACAATACATGGCTCTACGGACACCACGGCGGGCGGTCTCGACGTTCACGTTAAACGCCGATTATTTCTGTTACAGGCCGAGTTTCTTTTCGGCAGCCTTTAGGATGACTGTCTCGAAATAAGCAGCCTGATATTCCTCTTTGTCCCCTTTACTCATTCCCTCGTTAACATAGCCCTCTTCGAGGGCAAGTTCATCAGATCGATTGCAAGCGGCTTCAATCCTCTCATTGATCTTGAGGATTGCATGATGGTTTCCTATTGCCGCATGCCACGCTGTTTGCGGGTGGTCAGAACAAGCTATATCTGACCCACAAGTAAGCATTTTGAATGTATCTACCAACAGGCGAACCGCAGGGATGGCAGTTTTTTTTGCTCTTAGTTTGAAAACCCTCCAGTCGCACCAGTTTGCCTGAGTCCACTGGACTTCTACTGTGGCCACCAGACCATCAGGAAACTCTAGGCCTAAAGTCCTGTCTTTACAGAGCCTAGCAACCTCGTTGATGAGTTGCTTCTTGGTCATGGGCTTCTTAGGAGGCATGGTTTACTTTCCTCTTGCGAGTCGCCTTTTTCTTACGAGCGGCTTTCTTCTTGGGAGCCTTAGCTTTGGCCTCATCTTCGAAGCCTTCGCCAGCATGGGCCCACTGTCTCATCATATGCGTTGCTGCTCGGGCCCCTTGAATCCAGGCAGCGACTTCCTTGCGATCAGTGGAGGAAAATGTGACGCAGCCCCAGTCTGAAACCTTCAGTCCGAGGGTATCTATGTCGAAATCGAATTTCCTGCTGCACCAGCAGTCAGCTTCGTAGTCCCAAATACATTTA